>Ga0272442_10003436_pt1 | contig 22271 bp, 26 predicted proteins | sample SSMForm2O_FD_200262 | JGI IMG/M metagenome (GOLD analysis project Ga0272442, IMG submission 200262) | Marine sediment archaeal communities from Little Sippewissett salt marsh, Falmouth, MA, United States - SSM-Form-2O | ecosystem: Environmental > Aquatic > Marine > Wetlands > Sediment ...
GTCCTCGCAGTACCCCGGCCAGTGGCCCGTTTCGACGCACTGCTTGTAGCGGTCAAAAGCCGTGCGCACCTTGATCGCGCCGACCTCCAGCATCGCCGGCGACGCCCACACCGGTCTCGCGTCAAACGGCTCGTTGTCCTCCAGGAACACCCAGGCGAACAGTGGCCGAGTTTCCTCAATAGATTCCGCCGCCTCCAGGTACCACGCCGCTTGCATGTCCCAGCCGTAGTCGCGGATCGACTTCTGTAGCGATTCCTCGGTGGCCTTACCCACTTGGCACTTTTTCAGGTCGAGCACCGTATCGGGGCACTTCGCGCCGTGGATCCACTTGTCGAGCCGGGCCTTGCACGGGAAGCCGTCCTTGGACCAGACGATGGACACCTCCGCCCCGCCGTGCGCCCGCAAGAGCTTCACAACCTTGTGGGCGAACACGCTGGCGACGATGCGTTCGATACGCCCAGCCTCAGCCGAATCAACGTAGTCAATCGGCTCCGTGGCGTCGGGGAACTGCTTGCGGTGCGTGCCGCAATACCACTGGTGGTTGTTCGCGTCGTAGAATCGGCCAGCCGAGCCGCATGGCTGCCCTTTGCGTGGCCCCGACGCAACCGGCACCTTGCATGGTTGGGCGACGAGAAATTGCTTACGGAATAGGTCGGGCTCCAGCAGCCGACAATGCACGGCCCGGCCGAGCTTGCGGGCGCGGCTGTCGGAGTCCAGCAGGCCGTCAATGGCCGCCTTGAGGTGTTTCGGGGACACCTGATAGCCGAGCTTCAAAGCCGAGGCGTTGAGCGCGGGCCACATCCGGTATTCCTCATACGGCACCTCGTACACGCCGGGCGCTGGGCACTCGGCCAGCCACTCGGGCGTGAATGGCTCGGGGGCGCCGGGCAGAACGGCGAAGCTCGCCACCTCGTTGTCGTTGTGAATCTTCTTCACAAGCGTGCCCTCCGTTCCGTGTCTGCCGCTCGCCGCAATTCCCAGTCCACTTCACACGCCTCCAGCATCGCGTCGTGGCAGTCACGCTCCGCTCCGCGCTCTTGCCGCTCAGCGTCGATGTTTAGGCCGGTGCCTTGCGAATAACGCAGCCACCGTTGCATTTCGATCCCGCCCGGCCCAATCACGTCCACCTCGACCTCTTCCAGCCGGGGCCGGCCGGTGATCTCGAAAGTGCCATCAGGGTTCCGGCGGTACGGCACCAGGAACAGCCAGGTGGCGTTTTCGTGCGTGTAGGTGTACTCCGCGCGATTGTCATGCGGCATTACGCAGGCTCCTGTTCACGCAACACGGCTATCGCGGCCGACAAATACTTTTGCGCCATCGTTAACCGCTCGCGACACAGCGGGCCAACAAACCCGGCGGCCTCAATCACCTGGCCGACCAAGCCGATGGCCGTGTCGCAGTGGCGCGCGGCCGTGTCTGGGTTGTTGGGCGAATCGTCGGTCGGCAAGTCGCCGGCCAGCGAATGCACGTCGCCATGCGCCTGCTGCAAGAGGTAGATTTCCTCGCGATGCACCGGCACCTCGGGCGGGGCGTCGATGCCGAGCCGGACCGCGTTGCCGCTCCGAATCTCGACCACGACGATTGTGATATCGTCGCCGATTCTGATGGATTCGTTCTTGAGCCGCTGTAAGACGAGCATGGTTGGTTCCTCCGTGAGTGTGAATGTCAGTCTAAATTACCCGCGCCCCTCGCGTCGTGCGTGGCTCCCTCCTGGGCGTCCGGTCCGGGAGGCGCGGGGTAAAAAAAGAGAGCCCCCGGCGCGCCGCCAGTGGCAACGCCGAGGGCCCGGACCCGATGCGGCAAAATGATTCACGGACGCGGCAGCGCTGCCAGCGCATCTAGGGCCGCGTCGCCGGTGTTCGCAATTCTGGGGTCGATGTAGTGCCTGACCGTAAGTTCCGGCCGGCAGTGACCGGCTTTCTTGCAAGCCAACTCGACCGATTCGCGAGCCGTGTAGCTGAGCGAAGTCCGGCGTAGCTTGTGGAAGAGGTCCTTTCGCTTGCGGCTGGCACTCAGCCCGGCCGCTTCGACGATCCGCCGGAATTGCCGCCAAAGGTGGACCATGGAAAACGGCCAGGGGAACAACCGCGTCCGGCGTGGATCGTACATCGGCCGCAATGCGTCGACCGTCTGATCGGACAATGGACACCACTGCTCCGTGCGGTCTTTCTGGTTTTCGGCCCGTAGCACAATCCACGCGTCGCCCAGGTTGCAATCCGCCGGCTCCGTCGCCAACACTGCCCCGATTCTCCCTGCCGTATCGTAGACGGTCAGAATGAGAGCCCGCCAAAATGTCGACCGGGGCACGCCGTCCAGTGGCGCACCGCCGGCCGACTGGGAGGAAAGCAGTAACGCAGACACCTCTTGTGCCCGCCAGGCCACCGGCGCTCTCCTCGGTTCCGGTTGCTTGGGAATGAGCCGCGTGCGAGGCGGTGACGCCAAACCTTCGTCGGCCGCCGCACGCCAGAGTGTGAGTAACGCTCGCCGCCTGCTGTTGGTCGTGGCCGCCGCGTGAGTCTTGGCGTAGTCGGCCAATCGTTCGGCAAGCCGTCGTTCGGTCAGTTCGACCAGCGGACAATCCAATAGCCGAGCCGCGACCGCAAGCTGCTTTGCCGATCCTTCGGCCAGCGGCCGCGTCGGAAGATAGTACCTCGACAGGTACTCGCAGAATGTGATCGCGGAGCCTACCATATTGCACGCTCAGACAGTGTGCCCCGCTTTTGGCCGAACGGCCGATGCTGAAAGTATAGGCCACAATGTGGCTGTATCTTCCAGGCGCAAAAGCAGGGGCGTACAGTGAGCGCGTCATGCAGGCGCATCCGTGCCCGAGGCCAAGCCGTAGCCAGGGCAAAAGGGTCCGGTTGTGCCGGATCGCGGGGCTGGAGCGGAAAATCGCTGGCCTGAGTCTGAGTCACGGCCCGGCTTTACGGGCGGCCGACGTTAGATTCCAAAAGGTGCTCCGTGTTTCCGGTCGCACCCGTGCCGCAAGAGGCGGCGTGAGGTGCCAGGTTTAATTAACGTGACCGATTTTAGCGTTAGCGTGAATCGCCGTCAATAGGAGCCGGCGGATTTTTCGCGGGCCGACCTGGACCCTTGCTCTGTTTCTCTCGCACGGACCGGAAACGGTGAATCTCGGCCACTGGCACGGCCCAGGCGCGTGCGTTGAGCTTCTGCCCGGCCAAATCACCTTTTCCGAGAAGCTGCCTCACACGACTGTCTGTGAGCCCCAGGAGAGACGCCGCCTCTTGGACGCCGACGATGGATGTGTCGATCATGGTTGACATGCCTCCACCGTACCGTTACCGTGAAAATACGTCAAGAGACAACCCGAGGTGGTAATTCGGCCCTAGCACTTGCCGCCCGGCCATTACTGGTTACGGCCACCTCGGGTTGCCTCAGTGGCGGGGACAGGATTCGAACCTGCGACCTCGAGGTTATGAGCCTCGCGAGCCACCTGACCATTTAGCGGCATACCCCACTAAATGGTGTAGCCCGCGCTACGCGCAGAACGCGCAGCAGAAAGCCCCGCCGGGCGACGGGGCGAAGGTGGCCGCCACCGCGAGGGCTTGCAATTCGGCCGGTGGGGTGGTAGGGTGGGGGCGAAAGGGGAGAAGTCATGGGCAAATCTCGACCGCAGTGGATGCCGACGGCACCGGCGGCTCTTGTCCTCTTGCTGGCGGGTTGGATCGGCTTGTCTCTGTTGTGCCGCGAAGAGGTCGCCCGCCGCCCCGAGCCGCCGCCCCGCCCTGCCCGCCCTGCCCAGGACGTGGCCTGCGTCTACAGCAGCTACGGTGCCGCCAAGCAGTTCGTCGCGCGCCAGCTTACCAGCCCTTCCACGGCCAAGTGGCCGACGGTCAGCCAAGTGTCGGTGGGCAGGGTGCCCGGCGAGGCCGATCAGTGGCGGATCGTGAGCTACGTGGACAGCCAAAACGGCTTCGGAGCCATGGTCCGCACGAAGTGGACGGCCGAGGTGGAGTACCACGGGCGTGACCAGTGGACGCTGGTGTCGCTCACTACCGATTGACTGGCGCCTTCCCGCAGCCTCGCTTCGTGGCTCGCCTCACCTCAGTGCCGGGCACAGCCACTGGCACCACAAGTGCCAATCGTCTATCACGAGTGTCGAGCCGCTGTCCGTGCCGTCACCGTCGATTTTCGCCTGGATCGTCGCCTCGGTGCCGGCGTCTGTGACGAGCATCGCGGCAGCGTTGAGCGTGCCGTCTACTCGCGCAGACCCGTTTCGGTATCCCATCTGTGTCCCCTCCAGGTCGCCAAAGCGGATGGTCCCCGCCGTGGCACTCATCGCGGCACGGAAGAATACGTCGCGGTTTGCGCCGTCCCAAAGGCTGTAGGTGTGGTAATGCCCATCCGCCGTTGAGGTGTTCGTCTCGTCGAAGTCTGGCGTCAGGCAGCTTGTGGCGTGCCACTGGACGTGCAGCCCGATCAGCCACGTGCCCGTGTAGTGGAACTTGATGCACGGGTCGCCGTAGTCCGTGACATTCATCATCGTCGCAAGGGATGACGCCGACACGCGGCCATAATAGTCTTGCGGCTTGAGCGAGCCGTAAGTCGTGTAGCCCGAATCGAGAACAATCTTTGTGCTGCCAGGGACGATAATGAGCGGCGGTGCGCTGTGATCGATCCCGAGGTATCGCACCCAATACACATCATAGGTCGGGGCTGGATCGGCGTCGGGGTCGGGCCGCACGTCGCTCGGCCCGGCCGAGATGATCACATACCGCTGCGGATAGTATGAGTTGTAGCGACTCGTCGACCAGCCTTCATCGTTTTCAATCGCCCGCAACCGGAAGTCGTCGTCTACGTTATTCGTCGGCCCAACGATGTCGCCCGCGCCCAAGTCACGATCCGCGCGGGCAAGCGTCGGCCAATGCTCGCCCGTGCTGCATGTGCCTGATTCGTTGCGTAGCACTTCGGACGATCCATTGATGTAGACCATCATGCGCTGATACAAGTAGCCCGTGCCGGTGTCGATCTCGCGGCATGTCAGCGTGGTCGGATTGCCACTACTGGCCGCATGCCCACGGATAATCCCATAGGCTGGACAATCCGCGTAGAGCATCCGAAACGGTATCTTGCGCTCTTCTCCCAGCGTGTGCGGCGTGCGCCTCGGTACGCTGTGCGTCGACCCCTGAATCCCGCGCTCGACGTGCTTGACCGCTCGCACGATCCGCCGCGCACCGTCCTTATCGAAAACGGTTCCGGCCATTACGTCGCGTCCTCACGAATAACAGTAGTGGCAAACACGCCCTTCGCCAGCGTACCGAGCGACCGGCCCGACGTGACCTTGAAGCTGTCGAGGTACATCTTTTCCTCTTCCGCGCCCGCGTCACGCTGGAGGCAGGCGATGGGCTGGACCATCGTGCTGCTGGCGATGTTCGACATAACAACCGTCGCGCCGCTCTGCTCGGTGCCGTTGATGTAGAACTTCACGTCGGCCAACGAAGAGAAGTCTATCCGAAAATGCGTCCAGGTGTTGTCAACCAGGTCGGCCCCGCTGTCCTGGTCGTCCGTGTCCGTACTGCCGTCGTCGGCCTCAACCAAGATGTTCGCCGAGGTGCCTTCCATGCGGAACCAGGCCGACGTAGCCACCGCGTCTAGATCGTCTTCGGCATTGGTGTGGGCCGAACAGACGCCCAATACAAGCCGCTGGTCGGCCGAGCCCAGGGCGTTGGTGCCGGTCAGGTCCAGTTTTGCCCGCCACTCGACAATAGGCCGCTCGAACAGGTCGATCCACAGGTTATCCGACGTGAACAGTTGCGTCGACTGGGCCTCGCTGTCCGAACTGTTGATTAGCGAGTACACGCCACAACCCGAGTCCGTCACATAGTCCTCGGTGCTGTTCGCCGTTTCCGCGTCCACCGCCCACAAGGCCGGCAGCGTGTCCCCGGCGTCGGCCACGAAGTCCTCGACAAGCGCGAAGTCGTCCGCGTCGGCCCCGTTCGGCAACACGATCACCTCCAATACGTCGCCGTCTGCCAGCGTGCTTGTGCTTACCGTGCCGGACACCAGCGTGTATGCAGTATCGGCCGAGTCGATCTCAACCGGGCTTGAAAGGATCGACGTGCCGTTCTTGTGTAGGTCGACGTCCACGGTTGAAGTGGACGTACACGCGACAACCGCCCCAACCTCGAACGCCACGATGGTCCCCGTGCTGCCGTACACGGTGTGAATCACCTGCGAGTCGAACGCCGCTGTCTGGTCGCTCGGCTGCGCGTAGGTCTTGCTTGTCTGGTGCTCCAGCTTGGTAGCCGCGATGGCAGCCGACGCGGATACCTTGGCGTTTGTCACCGTGCTGTCGGGCAGCGTCACGGTATCGTTGAACACGACGTCATCCATGAAATGCTGCTCGCCGATTATTCGGGAAGGTTCGGCCATTGTCTTGACTCCTGTTTCATAGGTTCAACGGGCCAAATGCCGCCCGTTCGTATTGTCTGAATTCGAGATAGTACGGGTCCGCGTCGTCGGCCAGTTTCGTCCCGTCTGCCGCCAGCAATACCGGCACCGTGCTTTTCGTGCCGTCGTCATCTTCGCCCAGTACGGGCACCGTGTCCGTGTCTTCTTTCAGGTGTCGCGGTCCGGCGTTAAGCACCTCAAGCGGGATCCACTTGCGACGATTCGTGTGTATCTCGATGTTCTCGCTGAAAAACTCGACGCCGTTTTCGTAGAGGGGACCATGCGCACCGTACACCGCGATTTTGCAGGTGTCTTTTGCGTGGCCCCGCCAGGTGTCGCTGTTGACTTTATTGCGGTAGCTTTCCGCTTTCGCTTCGTCGAACGATGCGACGTTGCGGGTCGCGGTGATGATCCCATGCACTTGCTCGGTCAGCGGCGGCGGGTCAAGCGGGTCGCCCATGCGTTGGCCGCCGACCGCCGGCCCGGCCGTGTTGACGTAGGCTTTGCCGTCGAGATCCTTGAACTGCGTTTCCGTGTAAATCGCGCCGGCCCACGTGAACACCGTCGGCCGATTGAGCGGGTTGGCGACGTCTTGATTCGGGTGCTGCTCTCGGTCAAACTTGGAATCGTACTTGCACACCACTTCCCATATGGCATGGCCGTTCGCAAGCTCGGCTATTTTGTGCGGGTCAAGCTGCTTGCACAATGCGCCGCTGTCCGCCGGGTGCGCCTGGTACTTGACCGGAATGCCCAGGGCAACCGCCGCGTATATCGTTTGTTCGGTATCGCTGGTCGAGTCGCAGTCAACGATCAGCACAATCGTGTACTGTCGCCGTCCATGCACGTCGGCCGTGCCGCGATTGGTCGCGTATTTCGTCGTTACGCTTACAACGCTCATGCCATATTCACCACTTCCAAGTCTTGTACCTGCCGGGTGTTGGCTTCGATCTTTTCGAGGATCGCGTTGCCCTTCTCCACGGCCTTCACTTCGGGCGATTGGCTGTTGACAATCGTGGAGTACGCCGCGGCCGATCCGCGAGCCATCGCGGACACCGAGTACGGCCCGCCCGGCGTCGTCGGCATTTCCTCCGGCCCCCGGAACTTGGCCCACGCTGCGTCTACGCCACGCTGGTGCATCTCTTGCGACAACGCGCCGACGGCAAGGTATTTGTCGAGGTCCGCGAGGTCCGCGCCAAGCTGCTCAAGCGGCGTGCGGAGTGTTGCGGCAAACGCCATGCCTTCGGAGAACGTCGCGGATAGTTCCGTGCTGAGCTTGTGAACGCTCGCCGTCACTCGCTTGTCGAACTCAATCAGCTTGTCGAGCGGTTCGCGCAGCCCGGCCGCAAGGTCTTTGGCGTTTGTCAAAAATGCCTTGCCCATCTCAAGTGCCGGACTCGCCAATCCGCGACCGGCCCCGAGTACGGCGGATGCTGTTTCCTGCTGTTGCTTAGCCGCCGCCTCGGCCGCTTGCTTGGCCCGCTGCTGCCGTTCGCGATCTTCAGCAATTCGTCGCATCCGTTCCGATGGCGTGTGTGCCGTCCAAATGTCCGTCCACTTAGCCGGGCTGTTTACCGCCATCTTGCCGACATTGGCTACCGTGTGCCCCACGTCCGCAACAGTCGCCCAGAATCCGGTTCCCGCGTCCGCCGCCTTTGACATTTTGCCGCGTGCCTTATCGGCAGCATCGCCGGCATCGCCCCACGCCTTAACGAGGTCTTCCCCGATGATCTCAACCAGCGGGGCAAGGCCAATCGCTGCTTCCTGGAACACCGACGAAAACACGGTGCCCATCTTCGTCATCGCGTCGTTTGCCGCTTCGATCTTCGCCGCGTCCACGCGGCCGAACGTCTTGCCCAGCCGCTCGGCCTCAGCCCCCATTGCGGCCAATCCTTTTTCCCCGGCCGCAAGCGTGTTCAACAAACCCATGTTCGCCTTGCTGAACAGGTTGGCCGCGATGGCGTTACGCCGGGCGGGCTCTTCGATCTTTTCAAGCGCCTTGGCAATCTCGCGGAACGCCTGGTCGGGCTTCATGGCAACGAGGGCCTTGGCCTCCAGCCCCAACTCTTTCAAAGCAGGGGCCGCCGCACCGCTGCCCCGTGCCGCCTCGCCGAGCCGCTTAGCCATCGTGGCCAGCCCGGCGTCGAGTGACTTGGATCCCGCACCGGTCAACTCGGCCGCGTGGCGTAGCTTCTGCAAGTCCTCGGTGGCCACGCCCAGTTGATCGGAGAGTTTAGCCGTGGCGTCGATGGACTCCATTTGCCGCTTGACCATCAGGCCGAGGCCGCTTACCGAACCCACCGCCGCGAGTGCGGGCACCATGCCGCCAAGTGCGCCGGTCAGCCCTTTGACCTTCTTACGAAACGCCGCGACTGTTCGCCCTGCCTTGCCCATGCCGGCGCGAAACTTGGCCGTGTTCGCCACAAGGTTTACGTACAGACTACCGACGCTTGCCATGTTATCGCTTTCGCTTTTTGCCCCAGCGCTTTTTGATCGCCGCGAACTTCGCTTTCATGCTCGCCTCGCTGCTTCGCTTCACCACGGGCTCATCCCACTTTGGCAGGAAGTCGCCCGGTGCCGGTGTTCGCGCCCCACGCTTCATATGCGGCGCTATCGTTGCCGACGCTATCACGCCGGCCCGCAAGTCGGCTCGGTCCTCGGGCAGCGGCTCGATTGAGTACAACGCCTCCCATTCGCTCAACTCCCGCGAGTCCATCGACTCCAGCAGTTCTCGCTTGCTTTTTCCCAACGACCGTGCTAGTCGATATATGAACCGGCGCCGGTCGTCGCGTCGGAGTTTTTTGCCAATTCCTCGACGTTATCCGCCCCCATTCCGTTGAGCTTCCGAGCGGCATTGAACAGCCGTTCAACAATGGGTGACGGTAACCGCCCGATCTTCGCAGCACCTGCGGTCGGGTTGTCGAACAGCGGCTTGCCCTTGTCGTCGCACAAGCACACCGCCAGCAATCGAGCCGAAAGGTTGTCCACGTTGCGGGTCGCACCGTCGAACACGCTTGCGTCGTATGCGTCACGTTCCCGCCCGTTCAGCACCCGCAAGTAGCACTCGCCGTGCAACTCGGTAAGCTGGTGCTTTTCGACTTTTGCCTGCTGGTCGGCTGCCTTCTCGAAGTCCTCTTTCGTCAACATGGCATTTCCCCGTAAGGGCTCCCGTGTTATGACCGCATTACGCGGCCGTTTCCTTGACCGTCACCGCCGAGGTGATCTTGTCGTCCAGCGAGCCCGACGTGACGATGTTTGTTATCACGCCGTTGGTGAGCGATTCGGCGGAACCGTCGTTCCACGCCACGGCGACCGCCCCTTCGTCGCCGACTGAGAGAGCGTTGCCGCCGACAATCGTGAACGTCGCCGTCACGTCGGGGATACCGGCCTCGTAAGTGTGCGACGAATCGCCCGCGCCCGTCACGTCCACTTCGGCCGCCGCCTCCGTGTAGTTGATGTCGAGAAGCGGCGTTTCCGCTCCAGTCGCGAATGTTATCGTTGATCCATTGAATCCATCGTCTGCCATTGTTCTTCACCATGCACGTCCCGGCCGTGCTGTTGCCGTCTGTGAACACGCGGGCGAGCAGTCCGGGGAAACTGCTTTTCGGGGGCTACCCTAGCCCGCGTTTAGCTTATTGATTGCCTTTTGCACTTCCGCTCGCATGACTCCTAGCGCCACGTCGCTTGACGCGCTCATGGCTCGCCGCAGGAATGCACGCGGTGCGGTATGCTTCGTTCCTCGTTCAACAAGATGCGCGTACTTAGTCGGGTCGCGATACTCCATCGACTCGGCACGCATTGCCGCCTTGCCGCTGGTTATGTCCTTTTTGCCGACGGCCTTCATGTACTTGCCGCGCTTCTTTGATTGCTTTTTCTCGACCAATCCACCCATGCCTTTGCGCGGCCCGATTGTTGCGCCGATAACCATGCCGTCGCGGCTCATCCACACCCGATGGCCGAGCGACCTTTTCAGCAAGCCCGAATCTTTCACGACGGTTTGCTTTGCAGCTTTGACGACGAGTCGCGCCGCCTTGGTTACGCCAGTTCGCAGGGCCTTGTTTTGCAGCTTGACCGGCAACGCTTTCAGCGCGTGCAGTAGTTCCTTTTCGCCGTATAGCTTGCCTTCAATCTTCATACCGTCCCCCACATCGCCCAGTCCTGTGACACGCGATGCTCTTGCAGTTGCGTGCCGGGCTCGCCGCCTTCGGTCATGTCTGTTTCGTTGATCAGGTTCGCCGGGCTTACAGTCGGACTGCTGGTGTGCGTCCAGCCACCCAACGCCGAGCGGATCGCGTCGGCTATCGTGCGGGCCGTCCGCTGGTTGGCGGCCCATACGTCAACCTGCATCGTGATCCGCGTTGTCGTTTCCACGCCGGCCGCCGAGTTGACCGGCTCCGTTGTGACCCGCCCGAATGTGACACACGGAAGCTTGCCGTTGTGTGGTCGCCAGCCGCGATAGAACCGGCTTCCGACTCGCGAACTTATCGCGGTAGTGTGTATCAGCTTCTCAAAAATGGCGTCTTCCAGCGTCACGATTCATCCACCTCCGCACAGTGCAACTCCAGTAATCGCGTGCCGTCGATCTCCACTTGCATCGGCGGGCCAAGTAGTTCGAGCGTCCGCGACCCCCAAACCACGACACACTGCGAGTTCAAGTCGTTGCGCTCCCGCATCCGCACGACGTACTCCAGTTCCGGTTGCGCCTGTACTGCCCGATACGCCTCTCGGCTGGTGCTCGGGAGAATCTCGGCCCATGCGGTGCCCAGCGTGCTCAACCGCTCGTATACCGTGCCTCGGTCGTTTGCTTCGACCCGGCTCTTGAGCGTCACCGATTTATTCAGCCGTCCGATCATGCGTCAGCCTATGCGACGTAAATGGGAATCTGGTAACTCGTGCCGGCAATATCAATAGTGATGTATCCGTCCTCGGTGCTGCCTTCCGGGTCGGCGGTCATGCCATCGCTGGAGACAGTCACGCCGGCCGCACCCGCCGCCTTGCAGTGCAGGAGGTTTGTCATCGTGCCGGATGCGCAGAACATGCTGCCGACCTTGCTGTTTGGTGCGAGCATGTACATCCCGTAGTCGATGGCGTCCGATGAATCGCTGTAGAGGTGCGCTTCGATCAACGACGCCTCGGCGGCAGCGTTCGCTGTGTCGGGCTCATATTTAAGGTTGACGTACAGCCCGGACACTAATCCGGTGCCGTCAACATCGCCGCCCGACACATAGTGCTTGCATATGATGCCCGAATGCGTGCCACCTATCGCGCCGGCCGAGCGGTTGATCTTGAGGATGTTCCCGCAGTCCGTCGTTTCGTCGCCGGTCATCGCGGTAACGCTGTTCAGGTTGATGGGGTGATCAACACCCGTAGCCGCGCCGGCTATCGTGACCGACGCAAGACCACTCGCCGCACCAGCCGTGAGTGTGGCCGTGCCATCCGTGAACGTGGTGGCCGTTACCGACCCCAGTGTGGCCAGGTCTTTGGACGCATCGACCACCAGCGCTTTGCTCGCTGCAACGGTGCCGGCCGTCACCCCGTCGAGTTGCGTAAGCTCGACGGTCGAAAACAGATCCAGATCGTCCAGTTGCCGGCTGATATCCTTGCCGTCGCCGTTCAACACCTGGGCTTGGGTCAGGTCGAGTTTTTCTGTAACTGTGATAACGTCCGCATTCACTGTTTCAGGCATGGCTAGCCCTCCGCTATGGACTTGGTGATCGGAAACTGTATTGACTCAACAGCACGCGGGCCGCCCGCGGCATATCAATCGGGTTCCACTGGCTGGGCCGCCCGGCGTCCTCGTCACCTCGGTTCGTCGCCAGGTGAGCGACGATCAACTTCAATGCGTGATTGATCGCGTCGGGCACGTCGCTACCCGAAGTGCCGTAGCCGCACTTGTACGTCACCTTCACGACGTCCGCGTGCGCCCGAGGTGTCGGCCAGCTCTGGCCATACTTGAGCCGCACCACACCAACGCGGCTCGGTGCTCCCAGTTCGTATACGTCCGATGAAAGTGTCTGGGTGTCGCCGGCCGTGTCGGTGTAGGTGATTTCGGTTATGGAGTCAGTGGGCGGGTACGGCAGAACGATCTCGGTCGGGAAACCATCGAGGTGCAAGTCCCACGTTTGGTCGATAAAACGGCTCCACGTTTCCGTTTCTGCCATATCCACCGCGTTGTCGATAAGCGTGTTGAGGTACGCATCGCTATCAAAACTGTCCGACCCCGCCGCGTCGTCCCATCGCAAGTGGGTCTTCACGTCGGCAAGCACAATCGGCGTCGTGTCCGGTGCAGTATTAAGTACCAGCTTGGACATTGTTCACCCTCTGCCGTCGCTTACGCGGCTTGATTTCCTCGGCTATTCCGCGACGGATAAGCACGTTTGCTACGCCGTCCGGTCGCTCGCACGTGTCACCCACCCGCAGCCGCCGCCATGCTCGCAGTATTCGCAGTTTCATTGAGACTTACCTTTTTCACGTTGTCCCCGTCGATCTCGAAGTTGAGCCGGCCGTAGAACACGAACTCGATATCAGGGCACGCCGCGACACACGACCGCCAGAACGGCCCGATGTAAAGCGTGGTATGCTGGAATGCCCGCTTGTTGCGTACCGCACCGCCTTCCCAGTAGTCGCCGCCGTTGTCGGTTTGCGGCATGTTGCTCACGTAGCCCTCGTGGCCCGGCAACAGCATCCGCGTGCACCCGTTGGCAATCGCGAACTGGGCGCAAAACAGACCAGAGAACATGCAGTCGGTGTAGCCGTCGCGACTGAACTCGACATTGCCGCCCGGCCCCGTCACCTCCATCGCGTGGTCCGGTTCGGGTATGCCGCGATCTTTCCACGCGCTCGGCACTCGCTTGAGCGTTATCAGTTGCAGGCCGTGTGTCCTGCGCAGGTCATTGGCTCGCCGCGCAAACTGCTTGCAGGCGGTTTGGTCGCTGAGAAAGTAATAGTCGGGCACGCACAGCTTGATGCCGCTGTTGGTCGTGATGACGGTTGGCTCGGGGTACTGCTGGAGTGCACGCATGAAGCCAGCCGGTGCGGTATGCGATGAACCCAGGTTTAGCCAGGTGGTATTCATGGGCGTGGCTCCAGTAGGAACCGGGCGTATTCCAGGTCGGCCGGTTCGTCCACGTCAACGTAAGGCGTGGTCACCTCGACGAACGACACACGCCCGCCGATAAAATACCCCGTCCTAGCGAAGTAATCGCAACGCGAAGCAAACGGGCCACCGGCGAGCCGGTACTCTTCGGGCGCGTCCTGGCGGCGGCTCTGGTCGTGGGTGTAGATGGGCACGCCGTAACCGTCCGGTGCCTTTCGCCATAGGTAGACCGTATCGCGTTGCACGGTGATCGCCGTATCCGCCTCGTGGACGACCAGGGCACGCACCGCTCGGTCGATCAGGTCCGGTGTCTGGCACGGGTTGGTGCACTCAAGCACCACGACCACGCCGGGCTCTTCCGCTATCGCGTCCAATGCGTGTTCGATAACCGGGGCCGTAAGCACTTCGTCGGCGGCCAGTTCCGCCGGTCGGTCGATAACCTCGGCCCCGTACTCGCGAGATACGGCGGCAATCTCCGCGTCCTCGGTGGAAACGTACACGGCGTGTATTGTGGTCGCCGCTCGGGCCGCATTGATAGCTAGCCCAACAAGCGGCACGCCGCTGATCGTCTGAAGGTTTTTACGCGGGATGCCCTTGGAACCACCACGCGCCGGTATGATCGCCACTGCGTGCATGCCGCACCCCGATCTGATTAAGGGCGGCGACCAGGAAAGGCACCGGCCGCCGCCCCGAGGAACCACCCCACCACTCACACGCGAAGTATTTGCGAGATACCGCGCTCCGTCGCGGTGAACGGAGGTTCTTTCGCTCGCGACAACTCCGCCCACACCACGTAATAGCCGCCGGCGGTTCCGTCGCCGACGGTGATCGTTGCGTCCAGGTATCGCTTGCGGTATCGCAAGTCGATCTGAAACTCAAAGAACTTGTCATCGTCGGTGGCACTCGGCAGCGTGGACGTGCTGCCCGCCACGTTCGTGCTGGTGCCGAACACCAGGCCGGTCACGTCGGCGTGGCTGGTGCCAGAGGTGTCCGACTCGGTGATCTTGGCCGCCGTGCACGCGATGTCGGTCGCACCGAGCAAGAGGACAATGGTGCAATAATCAAAGCCCTTGGTATCGAGCTCGGCCACGGTCAGTGATGCGTTGTCAACCAGCGCACCCGGCGCGGTCAGCAGCACCCGCTTGGTGCCCACTTGTGCAGGATTCATAATTGGCTTTCCTTGTGTTGGTTTTTCGGGAAAGCCGGGCGCGGGACCAGCCACGCCCGGCGTAAGGGACATGGCTAGCTGGACGGGGTGGCCAGCATAATGACCGGGCCGGCGTTGGAGGTGTCACCAACGTCATGCACGTTGATGTCCACCCGCTCGGTGCCCTGGATGGCAATCTGCCGATACTCGAAGTACCGGCTCGAATCGGCCTCAACCTGGATGCCTTGGCGGCTGCCGAGGGTCGTGCCCATCGACAGGTCGCCAAAGTAGGCGAGCCCGTTCGTCGAGGTCTGGGCGCCCAAGGTGCTGTTCATAATCTGCACCTTGTTGACCGGGTAGCCGAGGAAACTGTCGGCCCGCTTGCCTTCGATGTCGGTCGTTGTGTTGCCGCCCGCCGCGTCGGCCAACCGCATCATCGACGCGGCCCAGCCGGCTTGGCTGATATACCATTCCGGTCGGATGCCGGGGTACATCGGCAACATGCCGATCATTTCCTCGAAGTCGGTCAGGTCGAGCGTGCTGAATGCCGTGTTCGCGGTTGCGGCCGTCGACACGGTCGCGGTCGCCGCAGCACACGCCGTTATCAGGCCGACCGTGCCGCCGTAGGTGCTGGTCCCGTCACCGAGGAACAGCATGCGGTCTTCCTTTTCGGCGAACGCGAGGGCAATCTCGCGCGCCACGATTCCCGCGATGTCGATCACGGCGTCGGTCGCCAGTTCCTTCGATAGCCGGGTCAGCGTGGCGATGGTCCGGCAGACCAACTGCACCTGGTTGAAGGCGAGTTCGCTTTCGGTCGTCGCGCTGTCTTCGCCCACGAAGTAGGCAGTCAGGCCAGAGAGCCGGCGCGGCACCACAAGCGTGTCGCTACCCATCGGGATCACGTTACACTTACGGCGTGCCGTGCCGTACTGCTCTTGCAGGTCGATGATCGACATGGAGTATTCGGGCGGAATGAAGATGCCGCCCTCGCTATCAACCGAGCCGGTCATGGTGAGGTGCTGGGCCCCGTAGTCGTCCAGCCAGCGCCGGGCGGGGGCGTGCCCCATGAGGTGAGCCAAGCACCATTGACCGCTGGCGTAGGCCGTGCCGGCGTCCGGCAGGCCGTGGAGGTTGGCGCGTCGGGCTACGGCGGGAATACCATCACCGCTCGGCTGGCCCTGGTTGCCCAGGTTGTCGGGGGTCGTCCGGCGCGGGGCGGGCGTGTTGAGGAATGTGGTACGGGCCGCCTGTCGGTCGGCCAGTGCGTCGGCCTTGCGTTTGGCCTCGATTTGGGCCTGGAGGTCGTCGCACTTCGCTTCGAGCTCCGTGACTTCCGCCGACTCTTCCTTGGTCAACGCCCGGTCGGCGTCGACTGCCGCCTTCAGAAGCTCGTCGATGCGAGCGGTTGCGGCCTTCAGTTGTTCTGCCAAGTCCATGATTTGTCCCTTGTGCTGCGCCGCTGTGCAGCACAAGAAACGCCGAAGCGGGCAGCACAGCGGCAATCGTCGATTGATTGCCTGACTGTGCCACCCGCTTCGGCGTGTGACAGAATCAGTCGTTCTACTCGGCTGCCGGATCGCATCGGCGTCCGACCCGCCGGGCAGCGGTTGTCAGTTGTTCCCGTTAAATGTCCACATCTCCCGGCTTCAGGCAACAGCGGTTTTGGTTCCTGCGCTGTAAGTTGGCGATCTGTAAGCGGTTACGCTCCGCGATTCCCTCTGTGTCCGGCCCATACCGCAAGTCCAGCCAACGGTTTAACCAGGCCATGACGCGAGCCTCGGCTACCTCGCGGGGCGCGTCGCCGAACTGCTGGTCGAGCATCGCGGTCGCTTGTCGAACGATTCCATCGGGCAGCCCGGCCAGGTCGGCGGATAGGAAGGCACGGGTCGCATCGCCAGTGTCCACGACGTCCACGGCGTGCAGTGCCTTGGGTCGCCAAAGCGGCGGCAGTTGGTGGCCGTCCTCATCCTCCAGCGGTCGGCCCTTTTTGTCCATTCGCAATTCTTCGTCAGCCTGAATGACCAGGCTCGCACCCATCGCGTCGGGATCCTCCGTGGCGAGGTCCAGCAGGTAGTCGCCCAGGTTGCCGTTGGGGTTGCCCTCGAATGCGGTGTTCGATAGGTAGAGGTCGGCACGGACTGCCTCCACCTCGCGCAGCTTGCCCGGCTCGCCCGGCGTTTCGCGTGTTACCTTCTCCCGGCGTGGGTTCCTTGCCCGGCCGAGGAATGAGCCCAGGCCGTCGCTGGAAAGCGTGGGGTGGGTGAAGCGGCTCTTGAGCCCCTTGGGCTCGGCACGCATTAGGCGAACGATCTCACGCAATGCTGGCCGGTCGAACTCACCCCGGCCCTCTGACCGGAACGGGCCTTCCTCGGCGACCAGAAAACCATTCAGCCGGCGGTTGTCTCGGTCAACGCCTATTTCGCGGGCAGCCGCTTTCAGGCCGGCTGCTTGCCAGTTCGGGATTTTGGTCAATGGCATTTGTCTATTCCTTGCAGCGAAGGTTTCCAGGTCTTGGTGAGCGTGTCGATTCGGTCCGCCAGTTCGTCCGCTGGGCACTCGCACGCGGCCAGGATACTTTCCCGTGCCGCGGCGATGTGTCGGGCGGCCAGCAGGCTCAGAACCGCGTCCGGGTCGCGGGTGTCGTTCGTGACGGCCAGCCACGCAACGAGCGGCGGCCGAACGGCCTCGCGGAAGTGTGTTTCATGCTTCGAGTAAAACGAATCTACCTTGCCGAGAAACTTCTCGGGCACTTTCGCCGCTCGCCGGATGGCGTTGCCTTCAACGCACTGCATTTGATACACGGTATTCGCGGCTGCCACCCACGCGGCGTCAACGGCCTTCTGGTTGGGCTGTCCGCTCAGTTTCGGGTCGCCCCCTTCCTCTTCCTCCCCCTCTTCCTCGCCAGGTTCCGGCTCATCGGCTGTGATCTTCTCGATCGGTGTGAGGTTCAGCGGCACAAAGTGTTTGTCCCCGTCGTCTCCGTCAAGTGCGTTTCGATTCTCGATCTCCCGCCACTCGTTGAGCGTCAATGCACCGTTGAGGAATTGTGCGGTCAAGGCGGTGGTCCGCGCGCCCGTGTCGCCACGCAGTAACCCGTCAATCAAGAACTCCGCAAAGTGCTCGTCGTCGTCAACCAGCAGTTGCCGCCGAATCGCCGCCTCGTAGCGTACCAGCCACGGCCGAATGGAGTGTGTAACCAGGTTCAGGTTTTCGGATTCGATGTTCGTGAAGGTCGCCCGGCTGAGGTCCGCCAGAATGTGCGGCGGCAGCCGATACCAGCGGGCAATCTCCGTTACGTTGTGCTGGCGTGACTCCAGAAACTGCGCCTCCTCGGGCGGTACGCCGATGGCCTGGTACGTCGTGCCCTCGCGCAACAGCGCGGTGCGGTGTGCGTTCTCCGCTCCGCCGCCGTGCATCGACTCCCACCCCTTACGCATCGCGTCCGCCGCTTCCTTCGTGGGGTTGCCTGGGTGTTGGAGCACGCCGCCCGGCCGGGCACCGTTCCCGAAGAACGCCGCGCCGTACTTCTCGGTTGCCACGCCCATCCCAATCGACTCACGGGCCTGGCGAATCACACCCTTGCCCGTGATGCCGTTTTCGGAAAGCGTGCCCACGAGGTGTAACATGTTCTGGCTGCCGATAGTGATGATCTGGCCCGTATCATCGCTCACCTCATATGCCACCGCACCAGCCGTCGTGCGGATCGGCCGAACCTGCCGGGCGTGAAGCGGCCATAGTTCGCGGATCGTGCCGTCCGGCGTCCGCGTGATCTCCGCGTAGGCGTTCCCCCAGTTGACGAGAAACGCCGTCATCATTTCGCGGAACGTGAAGGCGTCCATCTCGGTATTTGGCGCGTCATGCAAAACACGGTACAGGTTGTGGTCGGGTGCCCGTTCCTTGCCCCGCCCGCCCGGTAGACGGCGGTAGGTTATCAGCGGCAAGCTCGCCACCGTCTCCGCTATGATCCGAGTTGCAGCCCACACAGCCGAATAGTTCAGTGCGGTGTTCTCGTTGATCGTCTCGCCGGTCAGGGTCCGCGTGCCACCCAGGGCGTCAAAGAACCATCGGGAAGGCGCGCTGGTGCCGGACAATACGCTGTCGAATATCATCGTTTGATTTCCTCCACGGTTGCCCAGAGAATGAGCACACCCCCGACAACCAGCCCGGCCACGGGCGGCGAGATTACTGCCGCCGACACCGCCACTGTTACCAGTCCTACAAATGCCATGATGTCGCGCAAAGCAGGCATTACCAGACCTCTAGTTCGTGCGTGTCATAGTACGAGCCGCCCGTGTCGTTCATTGCGGCCCGCCCGACGGCCATGATGGCCGCCACGATTCCGTCGATCTTCTCGGTACTCTTTTTCTTCGATGGCTTGATGTTGCCGCTCGCGTCCGTCTCCACCGTGACGTTGCTGGCCATCCAGCGTAGCACCGGATTGTCGCCGTGGCGTATCTTGTTGCTCAAGACGGCCTTTTCGAACTCTTTGGTCGGCCCGCTCATCGAAACGAACCCTTGCCTATGCTCCAGCACGTTTAGGCCGTCCTGGGCTTGCATCTCGTCAAGCAGGTGGTATGCGTTCCACGGGTCCGCCGCAAGCTCCACGATTCTGTACTTGCGAGCCAGTGCGTTGATGTCACGGCGCACAACCTCGTAGTCAACCACGTTGCCTTCGGTCAGCGTGATAAACCCCTGCCTCGCCCACGTTAAGTACGGCACCCGATCCCGCTTCTCTCGCTCGCGAGCCTTGTCGGCCGGTATCCAGAAGTGGGCATCGAGAATGTAGGTGTCTAAATCACGAGCCGCCAGCACGCACGCGGTAGCGTCCGTGGTTGCCGACAGGTCCAGCCCGGCCCAGCACGGCCCGCCGTCTGGTAACGCGGCTTCCGCCCCGCAAGCGTCCCACGCCTCCATGGGCAGCCACCGTACATCCTGCTCGGTCTTGATGTTCAGGTGTAGCCGCTTGAAGGTGTTCTCGAAGGTCGGCGACTCTTGCGCCCGCTTGCACTCGTGCGCGATGTACTCTTCCGATACCGACACGCCAAGGTTTGGATTCGCTTTCGCCCAGATTTCCGGGTCCGTCCAATCGTCGTCAATGCTCGCCTCGTAGATCACCGGCAGGAAGGCTGGGTCTTCGATGATCCCATCGCGAACCTTGCAAGCGTAGTCGTGCTTCTCATTGCAGATCGACTCCCGGTCGAAATCGGCCGTCGTGATGTGGATCGTGAGCGGCTGCCGGCGGGCACCCGTCGAGGTCATGAGCACGTCGACAAGCTCGCGGTTCGGCTGTGCGTGCAGTTCATCCACCACCACCAGGTGGGAATTGTAGCCGTGCTTGGTCCCCGCCTCGGCGCTGATCGCCTTGTAGCTGCTGCCGCCAACAACCACGCTGTTCTGATAGACCGTGGCCGCCGATTCGAGTACCGGCTCGTTGTGGACCATGCCTTTAACTTGGGCAAACACCAGCTTCGCTTGGTCGCGGTCGGCCGCTGCCGAGTACAGTTCCGCGCCCGGCTCGCCGTCGGCGAACAGCACGTAGGCGATGATCGCCGCAAGCAGTGTCGTCTTGCCGTTTTTTCTGGGCACGTACACCAGAGCCTCCCGGTATCGCCTGGTTCCGTCTTTCCGTTTCCACCCAAACAGGTTTGCAACCATCGCCCGCTGCCACGGCTTCAGCACAAACGGCTCGCGGGCCAGTTCACCTTTGACGTGGGTGCAGCATTCCTCAATAAACGCCAGGGCGTTGCCGGCCGCTTCCTCATCGAACGTACACTCCCCGGCCGTCTCGCACGGATCGTAGCCCGGCACCAGCCGGATGGTCTTCTGTAGCTCAAAGTCAAGTGTCGCGGGCATCGTCTGTCTGTGATGCTGCGACGTTCCCCGCCGTCAGTCGTTCCCGGTCATCCCACCACCTTTAGAAAACGCCCCTTGCCCTCGGGGGCTTGGGGCTTCGTTGCCGTAACCCGCGACCGACTGGAAGGTGTCAGCCCAAGCTCGGCTGCGAATGTATTCATCTGTTTTAACGCCATACTCAAAATGCTCACGTACGGCGAGCAAAACGGCATCTTACTTTTCGGACTTATCAACACGGCCCCGTACTTCTGCACGTCGGCCGATGCCTTCACGTACAACCCCCACGCCTCACAGTAGCCCGCCATCACAGCCCGGTCGGCTCGGGTGAGCGTGCCGGCTTCCGACAGCATCTTCGCCAGGCGCTTCCACTCCGCCTTCGCTTCCTTGCCTAGATGTCGCGGACAAGTTGGGGCCGTGCGGCCGTAGTCGGGCTCGGCCTCGTTGTATGCCCGCTTGCCGGGGTTGCCCGCCAGCTTGTGGTATGCCGTCGGTTTCGGTTTTGGTCCGCGTTTAGCCATCGGTCAACCTCGGTGTCAGGTCAGCGTCTACCGCCCGCTGGAGGATCACCGCCACGTACTTGGGGGCAATCTCAACCCCGTAGCAGACGCGGCCGAGTTGCTCGGCTGCGATGAGGGTGGTGCCGGAGCCGAGGAAGGGGTCTGCCACAATGTCGCCTCCCCTTGTATGGTTCTGAATGGCGCGACCAAAGAGCGCCGTGGGCTTCATTGTCGGGTGTTCTCGGGATGCCTTCGGCCGGTCGACCTCCCACATGGTGGTGCGTGTGCGGTCGGGGTTCTTCAGGCGATCCCCGTTGGTCCATCCAAACAATATCGGTTCATGTTGATAATGGTATTCAGAATGTCCGAGGACCATTGAGTCCTTCCTCCACACCATAATTTGCCGCAGGATGCCCCGACGTTTCCAGTCCCCGGCAAACAGTAAATGCAACGGTCCGGGCGGGACCGTTGCAAACCAATACGCACCCGGACGACTCACCACCTCCCCCCAGTCAAACCACTTCACTATGCGAGCCGCCAGCTCCTTCTCACTACAATCGTCGTTCGCTATTGTCAACGCGTCCTTGGTTTTGCCCACATACGACACGCCGTAGGGTGGGTCAGTCACAAGCATCGCTGCCACCCCTGGCCACGGACACCGTGTTTCGCGGTCCCCGCACAGCACCCGATGCGTACCCGCCCTCCCCGGAATCTCCCACAACTGGCCAAGCTCCACCTTCCATTTCTTCAGCAGTTCGTCGGCCCGGTCAATCTGCGGTTCGGGGTCCGGCGTCTCGGCCCCGCTCTCGAATAGGTCAATCCCCTCCCCCGCCGCCAACTCCCCGAGCATCTTTTCCACGCCCTCGTTGTCCGACTCGATCCCCGCCAGCAACTCGCCCAAGGCCTGCTTGTTCGCCTCGGCCATCGCGGCCAGCGGGTCTAGCGTCGCAAGCAGCTTGTCCGCTTCCTTGGCGGTCAGGTCCAGTACCAACACCGGCACTTCCGTATCCGGCGTCGTCTCCGCTCTCAGGTGCCCGTCGATCAACTCCAGCTTGCCGCCCCGCAGTTCTCGGGCCAGCAAGGCGTCCGCATACCCGATCTCGGCCAGCACGCCCTTGAGCGCGTCCCGCTGGGCCTGGGGATGCGTTCGCCTTTTTTTCTTGTTCGGCTGAAGGTCCCGCGCCTTCACCCGCCGCAGTTCCTTGATCCGGTCCTGAACTTTCATGTCAAATTGGGTACCCCATAAATTGTGCGAAAAAACACGGAACGG
>Ga0272442_10003440_pt1 | contig 22255 bp, 39 predicted proteins | sample SSMForm2O_FD_200262 | JGI IMG/M metagenome (GOLD analysis project Ga0272442, IMG submission 200262) | Marine sediment archaeal communities from Little Sippewissett salt marsh, Falmouth, MA, United States - SSM-Form-2O | ecosystem: Environmental > Aquatic > Marine > Wetlands > Sediment ...
ATCAAATGCAAGGGCAACTACTAGGGCAAAAACAAGCACAACTACTTGACACTATACAGATTAGGGAACCAAGACCAGATGAAATACAAAGACCACCACCAGAAGAACCAAGACCAATAATACCAATTAAACCAATACTTTTTGGTGATTCAAAACTAGAACGTAAAAAAACAAAACCAATGATTTCTGAAAACAAAGGATACAATGTTTATGTAAAAGAAAGATCCATGTATCATGGTAAAATATTGAAAGGAACTAAATTTAAAAAGATAAATGATGAACCACTCAGTATGGAAAATGCGTTAGCATTAGGTGGACAAGTAGCAGATGAAACAGCAGCAATAAGTTTCAAAATAAAACCAACAAAAGAAAAACCAACATCAGGTAAAACAATTAAACCCTGGGAGAGTATAAAACACAAGTTTAGAAAAAAAGGCGAAGTTTATATTGAGAAAACACCATATCGTATTGATACACTAGGGGAACAAAAGGGAATAACAGATTTAGGAATAAAAACAAACATTATGAAAGGAAATATGAATTTATTAGGAAAAAAGAGAACAAAGTTTATTAATAAAAATAAGAGGGGAAAAAATGTTCGTTACTTCTAAAAGATATTTTAAAGCACAATTCACAATGAAAACATTATTGGAAGTAGGATTAATCCTTATTGTCTATGCACAGATATACCCATCACTTATTGAATCACCACTTGATGATATAATAGCAAGTAGTGATGATGTAACAGCAGCACTTCTAAGTCTTTTACCATTTGTAATAGCAGTAATAATAATTTTAGGAGTAATAAGTTTTAATATGATAGGGAGTAGAAGAATATGAATAATGATGGAGTAATAAAAACAGCAATAGGTGGACTTGTATCAATTAAGGTAATTGAAACAGGAATGAAACTAATAACTAATTCAAAAAAGAAAATCAATAAAAATGGAATATTTGATTCCAAAAAGAAAAATAAATTCCTATAAAATAGAGGTAAAGAATATGAGAAAAAAATTTATAAAAGATGTAGAAGCAAAAATAAAACCATCACTGGTAATCATAATGTTGATAGTTGCAGGGTTAACAGCAATGCTTATAACTAATAGAAATTTTGTTCCATCTGTTAGTGCAGCAAGTTATACTGATTTTGGTTATTACAAAAAAATAACTATAGATCACAACCAGGTGGAAGCAACTCTTACAAACTTTCCAGTGTTGGTAAATGATTCCACAGGCGATCTACTTGGTAAGATTGAAAATGATGCAAATGATGTAGCATTTTTCGACTCTACAAACTCTACACAGTTTTACCATGAGATAGAATACTATGATTATACAAATGGTTATCTATGGGCGTGGGTGAATGTTACATCTGTTGCTGCTGATACTGATACAGTTTTCTATATGTTCTATGGTGATAGTGATGGAGGTTATGATGTAGGATATACTCCAACAAGTGTTTGGGATATTAACTATCAATTTGTCATACATCTTAACCAAGGTGGAACTAATGATACAACTCGTAATGATTCAACTGCTAATGGACATGATGCAGAACCATATAACTATGAAGGAGATGAACAAACAACTGGAACATTAACTGGTGCAGGAGATCATTTTGATGGTTCATTAAATAACAGAAATGATTTTCTTCAGGTGGATACTAAGGATTCAGTTCCAGAGGATACAGATTTTACAATAGAGGTTTGGATGAAAACAAATAACTCTGTGCAAACAGCAGCATTACTATCTAATAACAATAACCAGAACTATCGTTGGACTTTTTGTGCACCTCATAATAGTTTTAGTGATAGTATTCGTTGGTATGCTGCTAGTAGTTTTCAAGGTTCTGGTTCTACAAGCGTAGCAGATAATGATTGGCATTATCTTTGTATAAGACGACAGAGTGATTGGTGGATTATATTCATAGATAAAGATAATGAGGACAGCGATCCAAACAGTGGTAATCTTTCGACAACTGATTATTACCGTATTGGCAATGAACCTTGGGGAACAGCACCACTTGATGGTTGGATAGATGAAGTAAGAGTCAGTAACATTGCTAGAAGCAATGCCTGGATGAATGCAACATATACAAACATTAGAACTCCATCAACATTTATGACACTAGGTGCTGAATCAGAACAAACTGCACCATCATCTTATTCACTTAATGGTTTAGTAGAAGGAAAAATAAGTTGGAATGGAAGTATGACTGAATACGTCTGGTGTAATTCATCAGGAGATTCTAATGAAATAGTTGAAATAAATTTATCTGTAAATGCAACAGATGAAGTAAACGAAATAAGAGTTCATATTGGAGATCTTAATGAAACAGGAATATATATCAATGCAAGTAATATCTCTATAGTTTTTAGTAGCGACAATACAACATGGTCTGGTGATGATGGAAGTCTTAATGTTTCTGCTTTTACAGATGGTGGAAGTAATGTAACAATAACAAGTGCCGACTGGTCTGATGAAAACGGTTTCTATGGTGATAACCCATTTACTGACTCAGTAATAACGGATGTAACAAAGAGTATATGGTTTAAAGTAAGATTATATTTTCCAGATGGAACAACAGCAACAACATTTTATAGTGAAAGTGGTGAAGCATGGTGGGTAGATATAGGCACTTCATCTTAGGGAGTATTCTAAATGAATCGAAAAGCAAAAATTACAATAGTTGTAGTTGCTACAATATTACTGGCAACAATGTTTGTAGTTATACCAAAACCAACAAAAGCAGATGCTTTTGATGGAACATATTATGGTTATGGAGATAGCATTGTTGGTGGATTAACAGAACCATTGAATCCAGATGGTAGTGAAGGTTTTATTCTTTATATGCAAGATAGTTTCGATCCAACAAACACAAGTTCAAGAAATATAGATGGTGGTGGCAAATCAAGTAGTTGGGGTTATTCAAATATAGGAACACATGTTACAGATTGGGGTAACTGTATAATAGAAGCATTTGGTGTAAATGATTACTATATTGATGGTTTAACAGCAGATGAATCAGCACAGTATAAAATGCTTATGTATAATTTAAGCATATCACATGACAGTCAAGATCATTATTATCCATGTATTAACACATTAGCAGATCCATCTAATGGTATGCGACCTTGGAATACACAATTTGCAAGGATAAATGCAACAGAGCAACTCTTTAAAAGATATTGTGTTAGATATGTTCCACTTTATGATGCCCTAGATTTAGTTCCACTTAATGGAGTATGTGATGGGTTCTATGATGATAGCACATATATAGATTATGTTCATCCAAATGCAGCAGGTAACGTATTGATGGCAGAGTTACTTTGGACCTTTATAAGTGGAAGTGATTATACAGAAACTAGAAGCATAGGTAATATAACAATAAATGCAGACTATAATGAAACAGTATACATAGAACCATTGAGTGGTTGGGAAGTAAATGATGTAACAATAACATGTGTTGAAAACTCTACAGAGATAAACTATGATATACGTTATGATGTTTCAGGAAATAAACACATTTGTTTTGATATTCATAAAAACCACAATTATGTTTTAACAAGTGGAACAACCGTATCGTATTATTGGGAGGACCAACCAATTCATCATGTTGCAGGAAACGAAATATCTGGAATGTATTATGTTAGAGAATGTAGGGAAATAGTATATGTTGATGGAGTTTATTATTTATATGCACGTTATTCCTATGATCTTTCATATACAAATTATGGTTATCTTTTGGCAACTACAACTGATTTTGAAACAATTGATGACATACAATATATAACTCCATATAATGCACTAGGGGATGGTGGTTATCCAAACTGGGCAACTGATTGGTATAATCCTTATACAAATGAGATATGGTTCTGGTGGAATAAAATGTCGTCTAGTAGTAGCAGAGCAGAGGGATCATATCTAACTCGTTATAATCTTACAACAGAAACATGGACATATGATGAATTATGGAAAAGTGCAGAAAGTATAAATGGGCAAGATATGGGAAACATGTTTTGTTATGAACCTATAACACACGAATGGGATGGAAATACAAGATTAATAATGCCAATAACATTCACTCATAAAACATCAGGTGATGTTGGACCATCATATGTTGGAATCTATTATAGTGATGATTTTGGGCAGACATGGAGTTGTAGACATGACGTAACAAATGATATGATTTATGTTCCAAACCAACCGATAGAAGATCTAGAAGAAAACAGTATAGTAGAATTACCAAACGGTAGTCTTTGTATGAATATACGTTTACAAAATTGGGATTGGAACCCATCTTATCCAGCAATGTATATGTGGAGATCATTTTCACATGATCATGGGATGACATGGACAGAAGCAGAGAGAGTGGACAATGTTCCCATAAGTGTTAGTAAGCATCTATTACGAAATGCAACACTTGATGGTAGAAATGTTTACATTATGTTTGCACATCATAGACCTGAAGGATGGGATGTTTACAATGAAAGTTGGTGTAATAGCCGAATACGAAGTAATCTTTCTCTAAGAATATCATATGATGGTGTAAACTGGGAAGATACAGTTCATATAATACATCCTGATTACTGGGGACAAGGATATGACGGAACAGGTTTGTTCCCATCATATGGTTCATTTATTTGCATGAACGACACACTTTATTGTTGTGCCTATGTTTCAGAATCCATATGTGGATCACCAACTGATTTAAAAATGTTTAAAGTAAAATTCTATTCAAAACTTGATATGTCAAATCCAAGTATTGAAAACAATACAATAAATGTAACTACAACTATTGAAAATTTTACAATAGATTTAAACGATAGAGCAGGAGATACATTTGATTGGAGTATAGAATGTAGCAATGGAGATAGTGCTTCAGGAGTTGGAGATACAAATGGAACAAAGGTTTTAACTTTTAGCAATCTTTATGCAAATACTGAATATGCAATTTGGGTTAATTCATCTAGTGCATGGTATAATAAAAAATATGTTTTTAATACAGAACTATCAATGTCCTTTGTGAGAATTGGTGGAGTTGAAAATGGTAGTGTATTCAATTCAAACATTCCCACATTGAACTGGAGTGTAATAAACCACGCTTCAAAATATCAACTACAAATAGCAACAGAACCAGCATTTACAGATCTTGTTTTAAATTACACTGATATAAATATTTACAATTATCCATCTAATCTACAGATTATCAACAACATTGTATCTTTTACAATACCAGATGCAGATGCTTTCACATCATATGATATTCTGTATTTTAGAGTGAGGGCATATGTTAAAAGGTAGGCGAAAAACAAAACTAATAATACTATTCCTTTTTTTATTCTTATTAGCAAATAGTTTACAAGCATCAGCAGATTTCACATCTTACAGTAAAGAAACATTTGGTGGAAAAGCAATAGTGCAACTCTTTTGGGAAAACACAGATCCAGAAATGACACCATCACCAATCAATGGTAGCACAGAGGAACCATTACAACTTGCAGTAAGTGTAATTGTAACAGATGCAGATTCAAACCACACCATGAATGTAACCTTTGCAACGAATCAATCAGGTAGTTGGGTTAATAAACAAACAAATACAAGTATTACAAATGGGACAACAGTATACTGGACATATGAAGAAGCAAACACAGGCGATACAATATACTGGTGGCAAGTCTATGTCCATGATGGTTTTTCAAATGTTAGTGAACAATTCTATTACACCACAGAATCAAATGAAACAATTTGGACTTCAATAAATAATCTATCCTTTGGTGGAAAAGCAATAGTGCAAAGTGATCTACCATCAGTCAGTGGGGAATCACCAGTAAATGAAAGCACATTAGTTGATTTACAACCCATATTGTATATAACAGTTGATGAACCACAAGATCAAACATTCAACATAACATGGTCCACAAATGCAACAGAAGGATGGGTAAAGACAAATACTACATGCACAGATGGAACATATAGCCAAGAAGCAGATTTTGTAACATCAACAAATACAACTTACTGGTGGACAGTATCAGTAAATGATACAAACAACCACTGGACAAACAAAACATATCATTTTAAAACAGGTGCATATTCAAATTCCAATCCAACAATATCAGATGTAACTCCAAGTAATGGAAGCACAGATATTAAACTACAGAGAACAATTAGTGTTATTCCATTAGACTCTGATGCAAACCAAACACTTAATGTAACCTTTGCAACTAATCAATCAGGTAGTTGGCTTAATAACCAAACAAATAGTAGCATATCAAGTGGAACAACAATCTACTGGTATTACGATCAAGCAAACACAGAGAACACAACATATTGGTGGCGTGTTCATTTACATGATGGAATAGTAAATATAACATATACTTACTATTACACTACAAGAGAAAATGGAACCTTTAACCCTGGCACTCGGTTAACATTTGGTGGAAAAGCAACTGTTCATGGAGAGGAACCTGTTTTAAGTAACCCAGTTCCAGCAAATGGAACGACAGATGTTGAAATGTATTGCTTATTAGAAATAACAGTGAATGATATACAAGGCGACACATTCAACATTACATGGTCCACAAATGCAACAGAAGGATGGGTAAAGACAAATACTACATGCACAGATGGAACATATAGACAACGTGCAGAGTTTACAAATTCAACAAACTACACATACTGGTGGACAGTAAAAGTAAATGATTCACAAGGGCATTGGATTAATGCAACTTATCATTTCACAACAGGAAGTTATGAATGGGAAGGATGGAGTGATTGGTGGGAGATGTATTATCTACCATCAACATTTGCACCACCATCTGACTTCAATGCAAAGAATTGTAACATATCACAGATAAACCTATCATGGACCATTGCACAAAACACAACACAAACATATATAAGAGCAAGTAAAGACACATATCCAACAACTAGAACAGAAGGATTCTTAGTCGATAATTCATCAAACATAAGTTATAATCATACACAATTAGATCCAGGAACAACATATTACTATAGTGCATGGAGTTACAACAGTTCATTTGGTGCATACACCTCAACATATAACACAAGTTATAATTGCACAAATCCTGGTTCACCAATAGATTTACAAGTTGCATCCACAACAATGACATCATTAGAATTACAATGGACTAAAGGGACAAATGCAACCTATACAATAGTTATTAGAAATGAAACAAACAACCCACATTTCCCAATATCACCAGACAATGGAACAGAAATATACAATGGAACAGATACAACATATACAGATACAGGTTTAGCATCCAATGAAACATTCTATTATGCTATATGGAGTTACAACCCATGTGGAGGTCTTAGCCCATATAATGATACAGTATACGATACAACCCTTAGTGCAGCAGGAACACCGACAGATCTAACGGTTTCAACAAACAATGATACAAGAATAAACCTATCATGGACAAAAGGAGAAACATATACAGTGATAATCAGAAAATCAGGTAGTTACCCATCAAACCTTTCAGATGGAACACAAATTTACAATTCAACAGGAACAAGTTATATAGACAGAGGTCTAGATCGTGTAACGCATTACTATTATCGTGCATGGGGATACAACGGTGAAGAATACTCAGATGGTTATGATTCAGGACATAATATAACATTACCACAACCACCAGTGAATCTGATAGGACAAATCAGTGGAACCGATCTTTCAATAACATGGGACAAGGGGGATGGTGCAACAAGAACAGTAATATACAATTCATCAGCAGGTTATCCAACAAGCCCAATAGGTGCAGATGGAAGCACACTTGTATATAATGATACAGGGGAAATAACAACACAAACAGGAGTTACAAATATTGATTACTACACAGGATGGTCCTATGCACTAAAAGATGGTGTAAACCTATACTCAAAATCTGTAACTCTATTATGGGGGGGTTTAGAAATAAATGCATATAGACAAAGCCAACCAAATGTGGAGTTAACAGAGTATACAGTATTTATCACAAACCAGGATGGATCAGAAACATACATCAATACATCATGCAACAACCCAACACGTATAGATGTTAGAGATGTTCCAAATGGTGAAGATACACTTATACAAGTATCAAAGACAGGATACAACCCAACAGTAATCTATATGGATCTTTTTGAAAATGCTTTTTATTCAGTTAATTTCTATCTGACAAGTTCTACATCTGAAGGTGGTGGAGAGGGAGGTGCAGGTGAAGAAGGAGATGAAGGAGATGGAACAACAGAACCAGATTGCACACTAAGAAGTTATATTGATTCAGCAACAGTTTCAAGTTACACAGTAGACTTAACACTCAATTTAACAAAAACATTAGATGACATGATAAGCGTAGAGATATACAACGAATCATTATTTGACACATATGGTGGATGGTATTTCTTATCCAGTGATAAATACAGTTTTACAAGTTCACAATTGATAATAAACCAATCAGCATTAGATGAGAACTCAACAATGGTAAGAACAACATATTACTACACATACTGCCCAGGAGATGTAGAATCAGCATTATACTACATCAGAGTAGTTGAAACAATCACAACAGAATATTCAAGTTATGACAAAGGAGTTGAAAACGCCTATGTTCAAGTAAAAAAATATATAAACACAACAGACTCATATCAAACAATTTCTGCATTATACACAGATGCAAACGGTTACATAAATTTATATCTATTATATTCTGAAGCATATAAAGTATTCATCTCAAAAGAAAATTACACAAGCACAATAAGTGATTACATCCCACAGGAACCAAACCAATATGGACAGACAACAGAAAGAGTATTCAGAATAGAAGCAATAGAAATAGAACCAGGAGAGATGCATGTTGAAAATGTTTACACGAACATTACTTGTTCATTTGAACCAAAAGGAGTAAGATTCACAGAACCATTTACAGTGTATTTTAACATAACAAGTAGTGATTGTAAACTAGAATGGTATAAAATGGAAGTCTACTATTACAATGATACATCAAATCACTGGGAGTTACTATATTCATTAAATGAATCAGACACTTGTGGTGGAAGTATCAACTACACAATACCAGATGTATATGGGAAATACAGTTTTGAATGTTACTATAAAAAACAAGGATACAATATCAAAGAAGTAGGGGAAGTAGGATCAATAATAACCTTTTATGTAAAACTAAAACAAGGGTTACAGAGTTTTGATGATTATGCATGGTTTATTATCACAATAATCCTGATGATAGTAGCAATGGGTTTCTTTATGAGATACTTTGCAACTGGAATAGCAACAGGGTATATAGGACTTGGAATATTTGCAATAATGCTATTGCTCAAAGACATAGAAATATATGTTGGACCTAAAGATCCAGTATCAGGATGGTTGATATGGGCAATAACATTCTTGTTGTATACAGCAGGAATATTTTTATGGAGTAGAATATGAGGAGATTGATAAAAAACAAAAATGCAGGCATTACGACATACGTGTTATTAATGTTTGGAATGATGTTTATGTTGTATCTTTTTAGTTTTAATACAATATGGGATGATTACCAACAATCAAATGATGTATACGATAAGAGTGATACAGATGCTTTTTCAAGTATATTTAATCTTATATCAAGGATGTTTTCAAGTGAAGAAGGTTTTACAGCAGTTGCAGGTGGATTAGCAGGAATAATAGGACTTGGAGTATTTACAAGGATATTGTTTGGTAGTCAAACGACAGCAACAATACTTCAATATTCTATCCCAGTAATATTGCTGGTAACATTAAACATATTTATATTCCCCCTTGGTGGACTTTCCAAAAGTATTCAATCATGGGATGTCCTCGGAATTTCTTTTTCATTATTCCTGTTTCTATTTTTCAACATATTATTTATACTTTCAGTATTAGAATTTATTAGGGGGAACGCATAAAATGTTTCAATTCCTCTTAACAATACTACTAGCAATAGATATAGATTGGGGGGACATAACAGAACCAATATATCGGTTGTTCATGGGAAATGAAACAGTAGAAGGAATATTCGCAGGAGATTCAATGCTTCTCGGAATTTTTATTTTCATAATATTATTCATACTAACCCTGATGTTTGGATTAGGAATGTTAGTAGGAAGTGTAGTAATAATCCCAAGCCTATTTGCAATATTTAATTACATCCCAGGAACAAGAGCATTAATAGGAATACTAGCAGGTTTAATATTTGGATTGGCACTACACAAATTAGTGAGGAGATAACGTATGGGTTTTGTAGAAGAACCATTACCAAAAATATTCCAATACATTATAGACAGAATAGAAGAAAATGATGGAAGGATAACAGTTTCAGAGTTCAGACAAATACTATACAATGTCAGAATAGAAAAACAAGACATAAACGACATAAAGAAATGGTTAGAACAAAAAGGATATATCAACAGTATACCAGGTCGTGGAAATAAACAAGGAATAATAGAATTAGCAAAAACATTCGATTTCCTATAATAACATATACTCTACATTTTAAATATTTACTAATCTATTTTACTTTTGTTATAACTAAGGGGATACTCGACTTTGCACCCCTGAAATAATAAAAGCAGAAGTAGATTAAAAGGAGAAGATAGAAAAATGTTTTCAACTGAAAAAAGAAGTTTTAAAGCCCAAGTTGTAAAACAATTCATTGGAGTGATGGTAGTCATAATTATCGGTGTCGCAGTTGTCCTTCCTGTAATTCAGAATGTAACTGATACAGCAGGACTAACAGGTATAACTGGAACAATAGTTTCCTATTTATCGACCTTCGTAGCAATCGCACTCCTGTTAGTTGTAACTGGGTTATTCTAAAGCAAGTGATCTCCGATACCTGTCTTTCACCGAAGGCAGGTATCTCTCACCTAAACGCAAATATATTAATAAAGAGGTAAGCCAATGGGAAAAAAAAGAAAGAAAGGGAGAAAAAGAAAAAAAGGTAGACGAAAGAAACGAAGATAAAACATTTTAACCTCTTTTTTATTATACCATAATGGTAAAAACATGACAGACGGAATATTATACATATGGATTATTTTTTTAGTTATTTTTTTAGCAATTAACCTTTACGGAAAATCAAACATATTTGGAATAATAGTTGGTTTCTGGTTAGCATTAATGGGACTAGGTATTCTAGTAGATGGAATCCAAGTGCAAACAGGATTAACAGTTACACATGTAAACAACACAAACATAACAGTTTATGATTACTCAGATCTAGTTTTACCATTTAGCACATACTCCTATGTTTGGGGAGTTATTTTTTTAGCAATATCTCTATATGTTATATATGCAAATGCAATGGAACGAATAACAGGTTAACAGAATAATTTTAAATACTATATAACATATATACTCTCTTTGTTACTATGGTGGCAGAGAAAGAGGAATCAACTATCAAGAAAAAAACAATAGAAGATTATATTCAAGAAGCAAGACTATATGGAGATGTTCCAAAAGACCAATATAGTCATCAATTCAAACTTCTTTACCATCCACAAAACCCACCAAAGACACAAATGGATTTATTACCACCAGATGCAATACTAGGAGTAATAAAAGACAGCAGAACATTAACATTACTCCAAAATGATTTATCCCTTCTGAATCGTTTTTTTGATATGGGTTTAAGGTCGCCAGGAGTCATGGATCTTTTTGACAGTATTTTTTATAGTTGGTGGCAACAAATGAGATTAACAGGATCACTAGGTGGAACTGAAAGATGGTTGCAAAGTTTCCTTGAACCAGTAGGAGTCCCATATGAAGGATTTAGTTACAGTGAGAAAAAAGAAATGAAAAAACTTGCAAAGAAAAGAGGGGATTTCAACATAAGAGAATATATAGATAAGATTAAAGGTGAGCAAAAAACATATGTATAATAAATGGGACCACATCAACTGTAGGACAGACTGTGGAAGATGCAACCATAAAGGGATGCCAAGTGCAACAAAAGGTTCCAAGTATTGTTTAACCATCAGAAAAGAAATACCATCTGAAAAAGAGTCAGGTTCAATACTAACTTTTGTCAGAAGTCTTTTTAATATAAAGGGTAAAATGAGGAAACATGGGATTATTAAAACAAAAGAGGTAAATAAAAATGAGTAAATTAGATGATTTAAAACAAACCATAGAACCAAGGGAATCTATGGAAAAGAAAATAGATCAAATACTAAAAAACAAACAACCTCAAAAACCAGAAGAAAAACCAATAGTTAAACCAAATCATGTTGATACAAAGTTTACTAATGAAGAAAGGAAGAAAATAATAGATGATACAATAACAAAATATAAGCGAAAAGGCAGAATCAGACGTAGAGAAAAAAAAATGGTTGAAGATATGGAATACGATCCAATTAAAACAACACAGAACACAACATTAGGTTTAGCAGTAATAGGGCTAATCTTTTTAGTATTACTTCAAAACATGTTCCCAAATGAAGCAATGTATACAATTGTTATCCTAGTCGGTTCCTTTATGTTTATCCCTGTAGGAATGATAGTAGGATGGATTTTTTTAGATCCAGTAATGAGATGCAAAATACTTAGAAAAGCATCTAAAAGAAATTACGGAATAGTCAACTTTGTCGGCAAAGGTAAAAGAATAGTATCCAAAATCAAAAACTTTGATTATGGTCTTATTTGGCAAAATGACGATTGTTGGGTTCTAACAAAGGATAGAATATATCAATTGACAAAAGATGGTAATGCAGCAAATGATGGTTACAAAATGGATCCAAATAGTGTTGTAACACTCGTAGATACAGTCCCAGTAGTGTTTGTAGATATGGACAGCATGGAACCATTATCAATAATACAACAAGGTAGAACACCAGTATACCCATCAGAAATAGGACCATCATGTAAAGCATGGATGGACAACCAAAGAGCAAAAATGATAGCAGGTAAAAAAAGAGAGGACATCCTATTATATATAGTTCTTGCAGTAAGTATCGGTGCAATAGTAGTATGTGTTCTAACAATGCAGAAAGTAGATGAATTAGCAGAACAAGTTAAGCAACTATCACAAGCACCACCATAATAAGTCTTACTCTACATTTTAAATATTTATAAATTTATTTGTATTGTGAGGTTTATAAATGAGAAAAGAAACTATAAACAGATTTTTATTAATGCTGGTAATGTCTTTACTCCTGATGCTAGTTGTCAGTAGTGTTCAAGCAGCAACATATACAAACTACTATGAAGATTTTGAAGATGAAGATATAGGTGGCAATCCCACAAGTGATTCAGGAGATATAGATTACGCATATACTGAAAGTGGTTGGGATGCAAATGTAACCAACTACCTAGATGGTTATGATAGATTTTATGTTAATGCTTCAGATAGTGGAACAGATGGTTATTCTAATTTTACCTTTAACGATAGCGATTCATATTATTACTTTGAGTTCTCTTTTAATTACCTAAATGATACAGACAACAAACACAACCATTCAGCAATCCAGATAACAATGGGTGGAGATATAGGTGCAATAGCATATTTAAAAGTATTAGGTGCAAATACAAATAAAAATGAAGCAGATCGTTTATTAGTAGAAGATTACGATTCGACAGTATATGCCAATTATTCTTTGATAAAGGACAACTGGTATAGAGTAAGGATAACACCAGATTATGATACATGGGATGATACAGTTAGAGTTCAGGTATGGAATTTATCAAACTCTACAGAAATAATAGATGTAACAATGGACCTCAACAGTAACACACAAATGTCCAGTTTCTACATGGATGACATAAGCAGTGGAAAAGTATCAATAATGATGGATAACTTCACACTCATAAAAGCAACCTATTCACTTGGAGAAACCACAACCAACCTCCTATCACAATATGTATTCCCAATACTCTTTGCAATAGCAATGCTAGTAGTAATAATGACAATGTTACTATCAGGAAGCATAACACCTGAATCGTTAATAGGAGTTCTAATAATAGCAATAGTTGGATTTATTGCATTAATGATAATCACCTCCTTATGATGAATAGTTTAAAGTAGGGGGAACCATGAAAATAAAGATATACAAACAAGTAGGCAAAAGTGATTTACACTTAGACAGATTATTAGATGCAAAACCTCCAGGATGGAGAAAAAGCAAAAATGGTAACTGGTATTTTGAAAACCGTAAAAACAGATCAGATGGAAAAGGAAAAAAAGTATGAGCATTTTTGACAGATTCAAAAAAAGAGAAGAAAGCATAAATAGTCTACAATCTAAATATTCTAAAACAGGTAAAGCAATAGAAAGACAAGAACTACAAAATGCTTTAAAAGAAAGAGAAAAAGAACTATCAAGACTCAAACACCCACAACAACAAGAAGCCAAAAAAAGTATAACAAAAGCAGGAAGCAGAATAGTAGACTTTGCAGGTGGACTCGCAAAAGAAGGTGCAAGATCATATGCAAAAACAAGCAGAACACTAAAAACAAAAAGACTAAGAGCATTAAAATCCCAACCACGTAGAAGTTTCGTAGCACCAACAGGAGATGACATAAGCCTATCAAGTAGCATAGCAAGAGCAGACTGGTCAGGTGAACGCAACATTATGAATACAGACTTCTTCGGATCAGGAGAAATAAAAGACCTGATGGGAGAAAAAGAAAAAAAAGACATCAACCTAATATCCAACACTAAGAAAAACGAAAAAAAATATTATTAAAAAACAATATTATACATAATAACATAAATCAAAAAAGAAGCAAATATCACAGGGATAAAAGGATAAGTCTGTTTAATCAAAACAGGACCATCATTAAACTTTTTTAAATCATCTATTTCTTTCTCAGTCAAACCCTTCATAAAATAATCATTAGCAAGAACCATCCCAGGTTTAAGATTATCCTTATCAACAAACATAGTATTATTAAAAATCTTTTTAAAACCCTTATGATTCTGTTTATGATTAACAAGAACAAAATATGCACCAATAACAAGGGAACAAAAACAAAGAGTAAGATAAAAATATTGAAGATAAATAAGATCACCAATAAACCATGCAATCGCAGAAATAATAAGTGTATCACCAAAACCAAACATTCCCTTACTAGCAAAAGTAATACAACTAAAAATAACCAAGGTTATAATAAAAGCAAGAGTTTTTTCAACAGATGCACCAGCAAAATTATTATAAAAAATAACTATAATAAAAAATACCAAAACATACTTCTTACTAATCCTATGATATTTCATATCTTCAACACTTGAAAAATACAGAGTTAACAATAACCCTATTGTCGCACCAAGATATACAAAGTTTTCAATCATATCAATCTTTCATTTCTTCTTTCAGTTACAAGCGAATCAGATGCAGGTATGTTCAATCTGGTAGAAGCCCTAGCCCTAACACGCCAACCACAGTTAGGACAACTTGTAACAGATCTCTCCCCAGTGTAAAACCACACATAGCCACAATGACTACATTGCAACTTCAAACCACTTTCATTTCTACTTCCCATAACTACATAGTATGTAAATTCAATTATATATTTTTATTCTTTTTATTCAATTTCCTATTTCTCCTTAGTTCAAAATACTCTCTAGTTTCTCTCTTACCATCCTGTAACTGTAAAAAACAATAATACTCACACATCCTAAAATAAAAACCCCAAGGTAAATAACGCCCTCTTTTTTTACCTTCCAGTGTTAAAAGAAACATCTCATAAACCATTATAAGAGGTGCAATAAAAACCTGGAGATTCAATTTCATGCCAGCAACCAGATTACCACTACTATCGTTAAAAAAGATAGGATCACCATTTTCATCATAAGCCTGTTTAAAACTATCAATAAAAAAAGCATAAAGAAAAACACAAAGAACAACAAGGATTACAAAAATATCCAAAGGACCAGTTTTAAAGGTTTCCCTTTTCTTTTTATAAAAACTTCTCTTAAACAATTTCATAATATAAAACTTTAAATACCTTATATATTATTTTAACTTTGTGAAAAAGAACACAACAATAGCAGTATCAGAAGATGCAAGAAACAAACTTCTAAAGATAATACATGATTTAGAAGATAAAGACAAAAAAAGAAAAGGATACTCAGATGCAATACTATTTTTAATAGAATGTTATAAGAGAGATAGGAAATAAAAATGGCAGAATTTAAACAAGCAGATGATACCAACATCTACAGAGATATGTTGGTATTGAGAATAAAAGACATATCAGATGTATACAGCAACCTTCTAACAAAATATGCAAAGATACAAACAGATGAAGATGTATTTAATGCCTTCTTATCAGAAATGATAGTAGTATCAGGACACCTCTTAGCAAAACTAGAAGGATGTGGAGATAAAGCAAAACCATTACTAGAAGAATTTGAAGAATTTAAACCATGGTTTGACGACATAAGTCTACCAAAAATAGATATAGATGAAACAAAAAAAGTTCATAAATTATTTCGTCTTATCCTAAAAGCCTATGATCTTTTAGGTTTAAGTAATTATTAAAAAAAAGGAGATAGAAAAAAATGTTAGTAGTATATGAAAAAATAGATGATTTCATAAAAAAAATAAAAACATTAAACACCATAGATACAACAATGTTTGTATCCCCAATAAAAAATATAAATGAAGCAGGTCTAATAACACCATCAATAATAGTCCAAGCACAAATAAAAGAAACAATCTACATGATAAGATACACAGAAGAAATGCCAACATTCCAAATAATAGCACCAGGAGTATTTGGAAGCATAACGGATGAAACCCTTAGAAATACATTAACAAAAAACTATCAAGAATCATATGATGCTTTTGAAAAAAAAATAGAAGATACAAACCAAAAAATGATAGACCTAGTGAAAAGTCATCAATTCCTGAAAATAGAAAATGCTTTTATCCAGTAGGAGAAATATCATATGAAAATCCAATATGATATAAAAAACATTACTGGGAAAAACAAAAGCGTATGCATAGGCGATCTAATAAAATTCTATGGTGAAACAAGATACAAGACAATAGAAGGAATAGAAAGACTTAACAGAGATAAAAACACAAGAGGTATGGTAGTAAGATTATTACAGAAAGCATTAAACAACCCAGGAGTCCAAGGAGTATTCGACAACCTATCAGAAATAGCAAAAAAAAGATTCTTTCAATTCAGCGTAGATGGTAAAGATCTATTATGTTTCGACAATGGAAAAGAAAACTGTATACTAGAAGTCGAAATGAGTGAAGAATATTTCACAACAAAAGCAATATATGATATGATGAAACCAGGTATCAGGAAAATGGATTTTGAGGATTATGTTAAAAAAGAAAAAGAACAATGGAACAAATGGTTTGAAAAAAACCTAAATGAGTTCACAAGATGTTATGAACGAAAAATATTGGAGGAATAAAGAATGTTAGATATGACTCAAGGAGAGTTAGAAAGGACAATAGGTGGTGCAGTATCATTTGGAGTATCAATAGGAATACTTATCGGTATATTTGTAGGAATTTTCTTAGTGTATTTTTTAAAACAGATATACCAGAGAAACTTCAAGATGTGGTATCTATCCCTAAAAGATAAAGAAAAAGAAGAAATAACAGAAGATATAAACACAATACAAAATATTTTTGATAAACTAGCACAAAAAAACATAACAATGTTCAAACACCGTTATAATGACATATCAAGACTAAAGACATACTTATTATTCAAATTCATGCAGAATTAAGCGTAATAGACATTAAAACACCAACACCCTAATGATTTAGTATTCACCTAAATTAAAACCCCTCAAAATCCTTTATTTCATTTTCTCTTTTTAATACTGACAAATAAAACCATGACAAACATTGTCGCAATTCCCCATGGGGAATTAATTTCTTTTTAATTGTTTTTTTAGTCTTTACTTTTTTTCTTTTTTTTCGTTAACACTTTTTTAAAATATATATGTATATCCCCTACCCCAAGGGTATATTTCTAGTGGAACTTATAATACTAGATAGAATAAATTTAATAATAAGGAGTAAAAAACATATTTCCTGTGGAAATACAATAGCATATACTCTAAAGGTAAATCTACAACAAAAAAATGTTTAAATAACTTCCTATATCATTTTTGAGCATCTACTTATTTTTTTGTAGAATCTTATATATAGTGGCATATATATACACATCCCTTGAATGATAGGAAAAAATAGTTTATATAAAGGATCTGCATCTTACGAACATGAAAAAGGCGTATCTGATTTTTTAAAACAATTATCTCAAAAAGGGTGGAAAACAATAAATCTAAAAAGAAAATCACCTGATGGGATAGCAATAAAAAATAATGAAATAGTTGCAGTTGAAGTCATAACATATAAAAGCAATAAGACTAGATATAATAGAGGAAACAAAGCAAGACAAAAAAAAGAAGATTATTTTATGTTTGATGATGTATTTGTAAAGTTTATAAATAGAAACAAAGAGGTATAAAAATGGCATATAATATGTATAAACAAATAGAAAAAATAAAGGAGAGTTTAAAACAGAAAGGATATAAAAAAGACATTCCAACTGATATATTTGGGAAAGAACTTATGATTCTTTTTGGAATGAAAAAACAAACTGCTAAGAAATGGATTGCAACTTTTGAAGAAGTAGGACTTATCAAAATGGAAAAAAAGAATAATGATACATGGATGGTGAACATCTTATGATAAAGACTAAAGAGTTTATAGGTGTAGATGAATATATAGAAGAACAAATAAATAGATGGATAGAAGAAAACAACATTAGAGAAATAATAGATATAAAATATAGTATAACATATAATGGAATAAGCACAACAAGTGGATGTCTTATAATATATAAATCCAATCCTGGATCTGTAAAGATATTATAGAGGGGGAATCAAAAACATGTTGTTTAAACCAAAATCAACAGAAATAAACATATCATCACTTAATTATCAAATTTCAATATATAGTGAGTGGGAAAACGATACAATTCAATATATGCAATTAGTAGCATTAGATTTATTAAAGAAATTAAAAGAAATAGAAGATAATAACAAATGAGGGGAGAATATGAAAAAAACCAGAATAAAAAAAAGATATTTAATATTTACATGCAAATTAGAGGATGCAGAAAAAATATCAAAACAAATAGAAACCATATTGGAAAAATGGAATGTCTTAGAGTATGATTTAGATGATATTAATTAAAAAGAAGATATGTCCCCTTTGTGGATCAGATGATACACAAACATTTAGTTTTCTATTTATATTTGATAAAGAATATTGTTGTAACAGATGTGGTCATATATGGAAATAATAAGACTAGATAAACCATGTCCCTATTGCAGAGGAAAAACAATACTTGTTTTAGATAACCCAAAGAATGGTCATTTTATCTGTGAAAACAACCACATGTGGAGTTATAATGATGGGAGTATACGAAGGCAAGTTTATGATAAACCATGTCCAAACTGTGGAAGCAACCAGCATGTTTTTATACTTAGGATACCAGGATTCAAGGGTGGTGAATCATATCATAAATACAACATACCAGTTGTAAACAACCAACATGAATGTTACAACTGTCATATGCCTGAATCAGAGAATCCAGATCAATACAATGTTTTTAACTTTCATCAGGAAATGTTTGAAAACAAAAAAATACCAAATAGGAATTATGAACCTAAAAGAAAAAATATTTGATTGGTTAGTAATAATATTCATTATATTGGCACCATTGATAATGATTATAATATTTGCAATGGGTTTAGGAAAAAAATTTGATGAAGCAGTAAGAGGTAAACAAGATGATTAACAGACAGTTGACAACAAAACAAAAAGCAATATCTATCTTCAGACCACAACTCTACATGCGACCAACCATTGCAAAAGTCAAAGAACTATATAAAAAGAAAAAAGTAACAGGTGTAGAAATAGGGGTTGCATCAGGAATCAATGCTTACAATATTCTCAGAGTTTTAAACATTGAAAAACTGTATCTGATAGATCCATATAACTGTGCAAATGAAAAAAGTTTTATCATAGCCAAAAGACTATTGCAACCCTATAAAAAAAGAATAATATTTGTAAAAGAAAGATCACACATAATTGCAAACCAAATACCAAATGATTTAGATTTTGTTTACATTGATGGGGACCACAGTTACAAAGGAATACAAAATGATTTCTATAGTTACTACCCAAAGATTAAAACAGGAGGTGTTATTGGTGGACATGATTTCTGTTTTCACAGTATGGATGTTATCCGTTTTGTTTTAGATCTTCGTAAACAATTTGGTTATGGTATAGATGTAAAAGAAAATGATTGGTGGATAGTAAAAGGTGAGAACAATGTGGGCGACAAAAAATAAAAGAGGATATATGGAAATAAGTCAATGTGAATATCCAGGTTGCACATATAGAGCAAGAGTAAAAGGATTATGCACAAAACATTACAATTACAGATATTATAATAAAAAAAATAAAAGAGGGAAAAAATGAAAATACATATAACACTGGAATTAGAAGATGAAGAAATGAGAGAAATACTCCGAAGATCAATTGGAGAAATAGATTTTATGTTAAACAAGGTGAGCAAAAAATGATTGAATATATAATAGTAGGCATATTTTGTTATCTAGCAGGTTTTTTTACATTGCCAATATTAGGTTATTGGCAACATGGAGATTAAATGATAAAAGAGATAAGGTAAGATAACAGGGTAAATGACATTATGTCAAAATATAATGGTATACCAAAACATTTATATACTTATAATGGTATACCATATATGTGATAATATGAAAAAAGAAGAAATAAATAATATATTTTTCCAATCAGATGAATTGGCAAAAATAAAGAAAGGCAGTTTAAGAGGAATATATCTCCAATCAAAAGAAAGATTTGTTAAGAATAAAAACATGGTTGAAATTTGTGGAGATACAACGCAAGGAGAATATAATCCTAACTATGTTAAATGGAGAGCATATATAGAATATGATTCTGAATTAAACGACACATATATTGTTGTTGTTATGGGGGATTAATTTTGAATTGTGAAAAGTGTAATTTACTTCTTGTTTTTCTTTATTTCAGAAAAAATGATAAAGATAAACGTTCTTGGATTAAAACTAAATATAGATATTGTAAGAAATGTAAACAGATAAGGTAAGGTAATATTACAATGAAATTGTTAGAGTTGTTCTGTGGAACTAAAAGTATTAGTAAGGTTTTTGCAGAACATGGTTGGGAAACCTTTACGGTTGATTTTAATCCTAAGTTCAAACCTGATCTTTGTTGTGATGTTCTTTATTTTAATAAATCAATGTTGAATGGTTTTAAACCTGATGTTATATGGTGTAGTCCACCATGTCAAACATTTAGTATGGCTGGTCATAATTATTTTATGGGTTATCCTACTAATGCAAAGTGTTATATTGGTCTTGCTTTAGTTTATAGATGTTTGGAGATTATTAGGGAATTAAAACCTAAATATTGGTTTATTGAGAATCCAAGAGCAGGTCTTAGATCAGTTTGGTTTATGAAACCTTTGAAAAGATATACAGTTACTTATTGTCAGTATGGTTTTGATAGGATGAAACCAACAGATATATGGTCTAATGTTGAATGGGATAATCCTAAATGTTGTAAGAATGGTGATAGTTGTCATGTTCCTGCACCGAGAGGTAGTAAGACAGGGACGCAGGGTGAAAAATCAGCAGAGGAAAGAGGTATTATCCCAAAGGAGTTATGTGAAGAAATTTATAGATTAGTAAGGTAGATATTAATGGAAAAATGTTGTAAATGCAGTGCTTGGAGTATTCCAGGTGCTTGTATAATATGTAAGGTAGGAGTTAAATGAAAATAGAAAAACATGATTGTAAAAACTTCTATTATAAAAGAAGATACTTTGGAAGAAAGTTAAGATGTTCATCTTGTGGTAAAGTTGTTAGTGAATTTGATTTAACATGGGATGATATTAAAACTGATATATTACAAATATTGGGTTTCATCCAACAAGGATAAGGTAGAAAGACAATGAAAAAAGGAACTAAAAAATGTAAAGAATGTGGAAGATATAATTCTCCTCTTATACAATCATATTATAGAGGTAAAAAAGGTAATGTATCATATATCAAAAGAAGAAAGAACCCATTGTATGTTTCAAGAAAGAGATGTGCTTTCTGTGAAGCATTACTAAATTAAAAATGTAAGGTAAAACTTCAGGAGTGATAATAATTAATAAATATAATAATAGTAAAAATACAGG
>Ga0272442_10003441_pt1 | contig 22241 bp, 13 predicted proteins | sample SSMForm2O_FD_200262 | JGI IMG/M metagenome (GOLD analysis project Ga0272442, IMG submission 200262) | Marine sediment archaeal communities from Little Sippewissett salt marsh, Falmouth, MA, United States - SSM-Form-2O | ecosystem: Environmental > Aquatic > Marine > Wetlands > Sediment ...
CATGGCTACCGGTTCGCGGTCGGCATTGGCACGCACGTCCGCTGCCACACCCACGACTTCATATTCTCGCTTACCCTCGTGTAGAAATCGGTGTCCCACGACAACCTCTTGTTCGGGCCAGAGCATACGGGCGAGCCGCCGGGAGATCACTGCCACCCGCCGCGGCCGGTCTGTCTCGTCGAAAGCACGACCGTCCCGCAGCGGGACCCCCATCGTCTCGAAGTAGTCGCCGCTGACAAAACGCACATTCGCGCTGGGACGCTCAAAATCCGGGCGTGAGTCCCCCGCCACCCACGCCGCGCTGACCCAGGTTTCGCCTTCCAACGGCAGCGCGCTGACAATGGCAGCCGAGGCCACGCCGGGAGCAGAAATTACCTGGTCGAGCAGCCGCCGGTGAAAGCTGTACTTTTGTTCTTTGTTGCCGTATCTTGCCTGCGGCGGCGCCATGTCGGCGGCCAGCACCGCAGGAGCATGAAAACCCTGGTCGCTGCGCATAATACGCACCAGGCTGCGCAACAGAAGGCCCGTGGCCATCAGCAGCACGACGCCGAGAGCTACCTCCGCCGTGACCAGCGCACTTCGCACCCGCAACGGTCCCACCGCTGCTGTCGCCGTGCGACCGGTAGCACGCAGCGCCCGCTCGGGGCGGGCTCGCGTCGCGTGCCAGGCCGGCAGCAATCCCGACAGCAGCCCTGTGCCGACCGTCAGGGCCAAGGCAAAGACAAGCACGTTGGCGTCTATGCGGACCTCGCCTAAGCGAGGGATGTCACTTGGGGCAATGGCAACCAACAGGCGCAAGCCTGCGCCGGCGACTACAAGACCGAACGCCGCCCCCAGTACACTGCACAACGCCGTTTCTGTCAGAGCCTGCCGCAACAGTTGCGCGCGATTGGCTCCCAGCGCGGCCCGGACCGCCGTATCGAAGCTGCGCCGCTCGGCTTGCACGAGGTTGACACTCACCAGGTTCAGGCACGCAATGAGCAATCCCGAGCCAACCGCGCCCAACAGGATGAGCAGCCCACGCCGCGAGTCCTCCACCAGGGCCTCCTTCAACGGTTTCACGACGGCGCAAAGCTCGAGTGGCTCGCCTGCCATCTCCACCAGTTGCACGGCTATCACATTCAGCTCGGCCAGCGCTTCGGCACGGGTCGTACGGTCGTTGAGACGTCCGATGACGGAAAAGTTGAACATGCCCATCAGTTCCCGTTTTTCCTGGGCCGTGTATATTTTCGGTATGAAGAGATCCGGTCGCGCACTGGTCCTGAGCTCGGCCACATCGAGCGGGTCCGGATTGGGAAAGCGAAACTCCGGGGGCAATACCCCAACGACGGTGTACATTTCGCTGTCGAGCGTCACCGCGGTCCCGATGATGGCAGGGTCGGCATTGAATTTCCGGCGCCAGAGTTCATTACTGATAACCGTGACATGGTCGCGCCCGTCCAGGTCCTCCTCGGCGGTAAAGGTGCGTCCCCGGGCCGCCTGGACCCCAAGGGTCTCAAAGACATTTGCCGACACTTCCACCACTTCCAGGGCTTCCGGCTGCCCCCATCCCGTCAAGTTCGTCGTGCCCGGCGCAACCAGTGAAAGGTTGGCGAACGACGAGCATCTTTCGCGCCACTCCAGGAAGTGCCGCGCGTTGACCGGTAACACGGGGTACTTTTCTGCGATCTGCGGTATGAACTCGTGCAGCCAAACCAGGCGGTCCGCGTCGGGATAGGCCAGCGGCCGCAACAGGACACCGTTCACCAGAGAGAAAACCGCCGTCGTAGCGCCGATGCCCAGCGTCAGCGTCAGCACCGCCACAACGGCAAACCCGCGACTTCGCGCCAACAGGCGCAGGCCGTACTTGATGTCATGCCAAAGCGTTCTCATTTTCACCTCGCAACCATCGATAGTCCTCGGACAATCCTCCAGCGCCTCCCGTGTCACTCGCAGCGCAATGCCACCATCGGATCGACCTTTGCAGCCCGACGAGCCGGGATGTAGCTGGCCAGCAGCGAGGCGGCGCCGAGCAGGACCACGGTCGCAACAATGCTCACTGAATCGACCGGGCTAATACCGTAGAGGAGACGGGCCGCGACCTTGGCCACAGCCAATCCCATCGCCAGCCCGACTATCAAGCCCACCATCGTCAGCAAGAATCCTTCCCCCAGAACCATGCCCACGATGTTCCCGTGCGTCGCCCCCATGGCCTTGCGGATACCGATCTCCGACGTGCGCGAGGCGACCATGTAGCCCTTGATCGCATAAATGCCCAGCGCCGCCAAAAACAAAGCCGCCCCCGCGGCCGCCAGTGCCAGGCGGGCAAGGAATCGTGCCGTCCATATATAGTGATCGTCATTGCGTATCTCGGCCAAAGTCTTCACCGACAGAACCGGGATGCGCGGATCAACCCGGCGGATCTCCTCGGCAATCCGCAGCCGCAGAGGCTCGACCGCTGTGCGATCCCCAACATGCAGGTAGAAGTAAGGAGATAACTGATCCGGTCCGCTGGGCGTATACATCTGGGGCCGCGCCTCCCGCTCCCGTACGCCCGGCATGCCGGCGACGATTCCGACCACCCGGTAGACTTCGGGGAACCAGTGGCCAAACTCAGGCACGCCCCTTTGGATGAAAGAGCCGAGAGCACTGCCGTCCGGGCGGAGGTGGCGGGCCAGGCTCTCGTCGATGATCGCGATCTTCTCTCCATCCGCAATACTGTCCAGCCGATTGAAAAGCCGCCCCTGCAACAAGGGGATCCCCATCGCTGCGAAGTAATCCCGGCCTGCGACGACCATGGCGCCATACCGTGCGCGAGGCCTCCTTGGCCCATCCTCTTCCGCCCCCGGTAGGTATTCGCGAATCGACAGCCACCCCCCGCCCCCGTAGAACAGTTCGGGCGCGGTCCCCAGCGCCTTGACCTCCGGCAGGGACGCCAGATGGTCCGCCAGGCCCTCGCACGCCTGGATGCTCCGGGCCTTGTCATACCGGGCCGATTCCGGATCGATCTGCACGACCAGCTTGTCCTCCAGGCAAAACCGCGGGTCCGGGCGCGCTGTCTCCAGGGCACTCCGCGCCAGCAGCGACGCGCTGAGCACCAAGGCCACCGCCAGCGCGATCTGACTCGCCACCGAGAGACCGCCTCGCCTCCGACGAACGGACCCCAGCACGCTGTCGCCGGAGGCCTTCATCTCACCAGCAATGTCACGCTTGGAAAGTCTCAGAGCGGGTTTTAGACCGAACAGCAGCGTAGCCATCAGACAGAAGCCCAGTGTGGACGCCAGGATACGAACGTTCAAACCCACTTGGAGGGCTCGCACCATTTCCTGAGTGGCTGTGGCAAACCACGCATTGAGAATCCGCATGCCGCAGACAGCCAGCAGAACACCGAGAACCCCTCCCAGCAGCGCCAGCAGCCCGGACTCGACGAGTAACTGCCGGATGATTCGCAGGCGGCCCCCGCCGATGGCCAATCGGACGGCAATCTCGCGGTGGCGCGAGGCCCCTTGCACGATCAGCATGTTCGCCAGATTCGCGCAGGCGATCACCAGGATGATCGTTGAGACGGCGATGAGGACCAGACTGAACGTGGTGGATTCCTTACGTGTCACTTCATTATCCATGTCTGCCTGGAGCCGGCCCGGCGAGCGAAGAGAAAAGGAGGCGCCGCCTCGCCATCTCCTTGCGTCCTCTGCTCGGAAGCGCGGGATCAAGGACTGCAATTGCGCCTGGGCGAGGGGCATGTTCATATCCGGCTTCAGTCGTCCAATGATATTGAGTATAAGAGGGTAGCCCCAGTCCGCTCGGGCGTCGGCGGGCGGGGTTTGTCCCCGGTACGCTGTAGACACGTCCCGGTAGTTCCCCAGCGGCAACCACAGGTCGGGGCCAACGAACGAAACGCCGGTGAAATCCTTCGGCGCCACACCGACGACCTGGCAGCGAATACTATTGACGGTGAGAAACTCGCCGACGAGTTTCGGACTGCCCCCCAGCCGCTGCCAGAGGCGATGGCTCAGAACGACCACAGAAGCGCCACCCAGTCGCTCTTCGGCGGGCAGGAAGCCACGTCCCAAGACCGGCGCGACTCCCAGAAAAGAAAAATAGTTCGTCGAAGCATACGTCGTCCTCACCTGCCAGGCCGAATCCCCATGAACCAGGGTCGTGTCCCCGAAGATGGCATGACTCTGGGCCATGAGATCGCTGAAGGCCAAACCGCTGTCACGCATGGTGAGGTACTCGGAATAACCGACCGGGCCGGAAGTAGCGGGTCGAATCGTGCAATACGCCAACTGCTCGGGGTCCTTCACATGTCTGGGCTGTTGCAGCAGCAGCGCATCAGAGAAGCTGAACATAATCGTGTTGGCGCCGATGCCTATCGCCAGGGTAATCAGCGCAATCGCCGCGAAGCCGGGTTTCTTGCGTAACATGCGAAAGCCAGACCGAATGTCTTGCCAAAGCGTTCCCATCCGTCTGCTCCTATTCGTGCCGCAGCGCTTCCATCGGATCGACGTTCGCGGCCCGGCGAGCCGGGAAGTAGCCGGCCAAGACCGAGGTAGCCCCCAGCAGAACAACGGTTACCAGAATACTGACCGGATCGGCCGAGCTAACGCCGTAGAGTTGGCTGGCTCCTACCCGCGCCACCGCCAAACCCAGCAGCAAGCCTGCCAGCAGCGCGACCACCGTCTGCACCAGTCCTTCCCGCAGAATCATGGCCATGATGTTCCTGCGCGTGGCCCCCATGGCCATGCGGATGCCGATCTCCGACGTACGCGACGTGACCCTATAGCCCTTGATGGCGTAGATGCCCAGCGCCGCCAGAAACAGAGCCACCACCCCGGCCGTCAATGCCAGGCGAGCGTGGAATCTCGCGCCATATACTCTAACATCGTCATCGCGTATCTCCGCCAGAGTGGTCACCGACAGAACCGGGATATACGGATCGACCCGGTGGATCTCCCGGACCATCTGCGACCGTAGAGTCTCGACCGCTTCACGATCCCTGACGTGCAGGTAGAAGTAAGAAGGTATGTCATCCGGTCCGGTGGGTATGTACATCTGGAAACTCGCTTCCCGCTCCTGTATGCCCGGCAGGCCGGTGACGACCCCGACCACCCGGTAGACATCGGGACACCAGTAGCCAAACCGCTCAACCACGCCCCATTGGACCAGACAGCCGAGAGCACTGCCGTCGGGACGAAGCCTGTGCGCCAGGGTTTCATTGATGATCGCGACCTTCTCCGCGTCGGGGACACTGTCTCGCCGGTCGAAGAGGCGCCCCTGCAACAGCGGGGCCTCCAGCGCCGGCAAGTAGTCCCGGCCGATGGCGAGCATGTTGGCATGCCGTGCGCGAGGCCCCCTGGACTGGCCTTCTTCTGTCCCCGGCCGGTATTCGCGTATCGTTCGCCCCCCGCCACCCCCGTAGGACAGGTTGGGTGTTGTCCCCAGCGCCTCGACTGGCGGCAGGGACGCCAGATGATCGGCCAGGGTCTCGCACGCCTGGATGCTCCGGATCTTGTCATAGCCGGCCGATTCCGGATCGACCTGAACGACCAGCGTGTCGGCCAGGTGAAACCGCGGGTCTGGCCGCGCTGTCTCCAGGGCAGTGCGCAACAGCAGGGCAGCGACGAGGACCAGGACTACGGCCAGCGTGATCTGGCCTGCTACCGAAAGACCGCCTCGCTTGCGGTGGACGGACCCCAGCACACGACTGGCGGATCCCTTCATCTCCTCGGCAAGATCACGCCGGGACAGCCTCAGAGCAGGTCTTAGACCGAACAGCAACGTAGCGATCAGGCAGAAACCCAGTGTGCCCATCAGAATGCGAGTATCCAGGCCGACTCGGATGGCTCCCATCACTATCGAATTGGCGCCGGCGAACCATACATTGAGAATCCGCATCCCGCAGACAGCCAGCAGAACACCGAGAACTCCTCCCAGCAGCGCCAACAGCGCAGACTCGACGAGCAACTGCCGAACGATCCGCAGGCGGCCTCCGCCGACGGCCAATCGGATGGCGATCTCACGGTGGCGCGAGGCGCCCTGCACGATCAGCATGCTCGCCAGGTTCAAGCAGACGATCAGCAGGGTGACCACGGACCCGGCCATCAGGATCAGACTGTATTTGGTGAGATACGGACGCCAGATCGAATCATGGAAGACCCGGTCAGGCGGGCGAACGGAAAACGAGGCATTGCCGTCCCATCCTTCCGGATCCTCTGCTCGAAAGCGCGGGATCAGGGCCTGCAACTGCGTCTGAGCAACCGACATGCTCACGCCCGGCTTGAGTCGTCCGATGGTACCAAGCGAGAAAGGATAGCCCCAGTCCACCCGAGCGTTGGCGGGCCGAGTCTGTCCCCGAATCCGAATCGTTATGAAGTTGCCCAGCGGCACCCAGAGGTCGGGCCCCAGGAGCGAGGTGCCGGTGAACCCCTTCGGCGCCACACCGACGACCTGACAAACAGCCCCGTTGACGTTCAAATACTCGCCGACGAGCTTCGGACTGCCACCCAGCCGCTGCCAGAGGGGATAGCTCAGCACCACGACCGAAGCGCTGCCTTGCTGTTCTTCGGCGGGCAGGAAGCCCCGCCCCAGGACCGGCGCGACGCCCAAGAAAGAGAAGTAGTTCGACGAAACGTACGTTGCGGTGACGTGCCAGGCCGTATCCCCACGAACCAAAATGGCATCACCTTCGATATCGTCGCGAGTCTGAGCCATACAATCGCTGAAGGCCAAGACGCTGTCACGGATGGCGGCGTACCCCGAATAGCCAACGATGCCGGCCCCCGCGGGTCGGATCGGACAGTACGCCAACTGCTCGTAGTTCTTCACATGTCTGGGCTGAAGAAACAGTAGCCAATCGGCGATGCTGTACATCAGCGTATTGGCCCCGATGCCGATGGCGAGGGTAATCAGGGCAATCGCCGCGAAGCCGGGTGACTTTCTCAGCCTCCGAACGGCGTATCGAACATCCTGCCAGAACGTTGTCATTACTGTACCTCGAAGCCGCTTTCGCGTAGTTCGGTGACCTCTTCTTGTTTGCGAGAGGCCTCTTGCTCTTCGACGATGCGACCGTCGAAGAGGTGGACGGTGCGTTGGGCGTGGCGGGCGTAACGCGGATCGTGCGTGACCATGCAGACGGTGGCGCCGTCGCGATGCAGATCGGCCAGCAGCCCCATCACCGCCTCACCGTTGTTGGAATCGAGGTTACCGGTGGGCTCGTCGGCCAGAAGGATGGACGGTCGCCCCACCACCGCGCGGGCGACCGCCACGCGCTGCTGCTGTCCGCCGGAGAGCTGGGCGGGATAGTGCTTCATCCGATGGGACATGCCGACCTTATCCAGCGCCTTCTGGACACACTGCTTTCGCTCGGCCGAGGGCATGCCCCGATACGTCAACGGCAGCTCCGCATTCTCGTAGACGGTCAGGTCGCCGATCAGGTTGAAGCTCTGAAAGATGAAACCGACCTGCCGGTTGCGGATGCGGGCCCGCCGCGAAGCCGACAGGTTTGCTACCGGCTCCCCCTCCAGCCAGTAATTGCCCCCGGTGGGCGAGTCCAACAGCCCCAAGATGGCCATCAAGGTCGATTTGCCACACCCCGAAGGGCCTGCGATACAAACGTACTCTCCTTCGGCGATTCGCAGGTGAATGCCCGCCAGAGCGTGCGTCTCCACTTCTTCGGTGACAAAGACCTTGTGCAGGTCCTCCACGCGAATGAGCGATTCGTTTGCATTGTCCATATTCATGCTCCCTACTTTAGCCTGACGCGGTCGCAGCCATCCCATTGTGACATGTCGGACAGAATGATCTCATCCCCCACGTCCAAACCGTCTGAGACTTCTATCGTACTGACGGAACTGCGGCCAAATTGCACGGGAACTCGAAGCGCATGTTTGCCCTCGTCCACTACTTTGAAAAGCTCCGAAGCTCCCTCGGAGGCGGCATAGACGGGCCGGCCGACGTACAGCACGTCGTCCAGCCGCTCAATTTCGATCGTGCCCACCACTGAAAGGTCAGGCCGAGCCCCCTTGGGCAGCGCGCCGTCCAGTGAGACATCTACCGTCACGTTGCCCTCCATCACCGTCGGGTCGATCCGCGCGACCCTGCCGGCCACGGCGCCATGATGTGTGTCGATTTCGGCCGGCAAGCCGATCTGGACGTCCCGCGCCTGGGCCTCAGGGACCTTCAGTTGTGCCTTGAGCCGCCTGGGATTGGTAATCTTGGCCAGGACGGTGCCCGGCGATACCGACTGCCCGGGTTCGACTCGTTCCTGCACCTGGGCCAGGACGCCGTGCATGCCGGCCTTGACCCGCAACGATTCGATCTGGTTGCGTTTCAACTCCAGCGACGATTCGGCCTGGCGAACGGACGCTTCCACTTCCGCAAGCTGCGCCGGCATCGTCTGTTCGCGGTACATCTCCAAACGCTTCTGATCGGTCTCCAGAAGCCGCTTCTCCTGTTCCACCCTGGTTTTGGCCAAGGTCAGTTGCAGCTCAGAAATCAGGTCGCTGTCGAATTGCTTCTGCTGGACCTCGGCCTCAAGCGTCGCTTGCTCGTAGGTCGCGCGACGCTGTGCCAGGTTTGCCTCCTTGGTCAGCAGTTGGTCCTGAAGCAACGCTTTTTGCGCTCTGAGCCTCGCCTGGGCTGAATTGAGTTGCGATTCCGCATCCCGCAACGCCACTTGAAGCTCCGGATTGCTGAGCTCCAGGAGCACGGTATTGGGCTCCACGAGCGTCCCCGGCTCGACAATGACCCGTATCACTCGCCCTCCTACGTCGGCAGGGACCCAGAGAATGTCCTCGGAGACCAGCGTGCCCACGCCACGGACCTGGCGCAGCATGGGTCCTCGCTTGACGGTGTCGCAATACAACGTGCGCCGATCCACCGTCGGCGCCGCCGGCTCCAGTCGGGAAACGCCGACCGTCGCCAACGTCACGAACACCAGAGCCGTCAGAAGCAGCAGGATTCGACGAATCCTCCGCAGCCGCTTAGCAGATTTTCTCGGTACGTCCATAATCGACGAAGCAGCAACCGCCGTGCCAAGTCGGTGTCGGGGGCGAAACTACGCTCACATACCAAAAAACAGGGTCTCGCGCCACCCGCCCGGCCGTGGGCCGCCGCGGCAGTGTCCGCTTTCGCGCGGGCTGCGCCCGATTCCGGACACGGTATCACGCCGGAACCGCTCCGAGCGGCAACCGCAGACAAGCGCAACATCCCGGCACGTCCCGGCGGTTTTCCAGCGTCAGCGAGCCGCTGTGCGCCTCGGCGATTTGACGGCTCAGGGCCAGGCCAATTCCCGACCCCTGCTCCTTGCTTGTATAGAAGGGCACAAAGACGTCCGTGTCATCCTTCAGCCCCGAGCCGTCGTCCTCCACGACGACCTCAAGACTGCCGGCGCCGAGACGCCATGTGACAACCACACGCCCGTCTCCCTCCGGTCTGCTTGCGAGACTGGCATCCACCGCGTTGGTTACCACGTTGATGAGCAATTGCTCCAGTTGGTCCTGGTCGCCCTGAATCGTGGTCGGCGGCCCGTTGTCGATCTGCACTGCGAGGCGCATCTCGAGGCCCGCCACCCGGCGGACCCACTGGCCGACATTCACCTCCGAGAACTGCGGGTCGGGCAGGCGTGTCAGCTTTGAGTAGGCGCCGATGAAGCGGTCGAGGGCCTCGGAGCGCTCGGCGATGATCTCCAGGCCGCTTTGCAGATCTTCTTCCCAGTCAGCGGCACGTGGCTGCTGGTTCGCCAGTCGGCGCAGACTGTCGGCGACCGACTGGATCGGCGTCAGCGAATTGTTCATCTCATGGCGGAGAGTGCGGATGAGCCGCCGCCAGGCGAGACGCTCTTCCCTGTGCAACGTTCGCGTCAGGTCGAACAGGAACACAAGTTTGTTCGATACGCCTTTCTCGCGATAGCTGCCCCGGCGCAGCTCCCAGCGTCCCGACCCGCATGGAAATGACATGTCCACCACGCGGGGCGTCCCGCCGCTGAGGCACTCGGCCAGGCCCAGTTCAGTCGCCGGGCACCCCATCAGCTCGTGCTCGGAGCAACCGAAAAGACGGCGGCCGCTGTCGCTGACCAGTTGGAGCCGCCCGGAGTTGTCGAAGCCAAACATCGCCACGTCGATCTCGGCCATGATGCGTCGCAACAAAGCCGTCGCTTCCAGCGCCCCCAACCGTTGCTCGCGCATCGACGCGGCCAACGCATTGGCTTCCAGAATGACCTCTCCGAGCGAATCGCCCGGGCGCGCTCCCCGGAGGCGCAGCGAGTAATCGCCCTCGCGCAGAGCGCCCAGAAGACCGGATAGCGTTCGCAGGGGAAACACCACGCTGTTCTTCACCGCGACGGCCACTCCGAACCATAACAGGACAATAACCGCAGTGACGCCCACGGACGTCCCGGTCTTGTAATCGGAACTCCAGAGCAGAAACAGAGCGACCCCCGAGCCTGCCAGACCGGCCAACACAGCCAGCAACAGGATGCGATGTTCGTATTTCAGGCGTGGCGTCAAATCGCTCATACAACTTTCCCGACGCCGGAAGCACTGCCACGCAGCGTTCCCCGTGCCGATTCACTTGATTTCATGTTTCTCCAGGCGCCGGTACAACGCCCCGCGGCTCAGCCCCAAAGCCTCCGCCGCCTTGCTCACGTCGCCCTGAAAACGCGACAACGCTCTGCAGATCAGCACCCGCTCGACCTGATCGAGCGTCATTTCTTCATACCGCCGGCTGTTCTCCTGCACCGGCGTCAGACCCAGATCGCTGGCACGCACCACCTCGTCGCGGGCCATAATCACGGCCCGCTCCACGGTGTGGTCCAACTCGCGGACGTTGCCGGGCCACGAATAATCGCGCAGGATCTGCAACACCGTTGGATCGAAGCCGCTGAGCTGTTTGCGGTACCGTGTTGCGTGCCGGTGCAAAAAATGCGCTGCCAGCAGCGGTATGTCCTCCGGACGTTCCCGCAGGGGCGGCACGCGAATCTCCACCGTCTTGAGCCGGTACAGCAGGTCGCGCCGGAAACGCCCGGTCGCCACCTCCTGTTCCACATCCGCGTTCGTTGCCGACAGGATGCGGACGTCCGCACGCTGCGTTCGAGACGCCCCGACCGGCTCGAATTCACCGCTCTCCAGAACCCGTAGCAGCTTGGACTGCAGATGCGCCGGGATGCTGGCGATTTCATCGAGAAACAGCGTCCCGCCGTCGGCCAGCGCAAAACGCCCGAGCCGGTCGGCCTTGGCGTCGGTGAAAGCCCCTGCCACGTGCCCAAACAATTCGCTCTCAAAGATGGTCTCCGGAATACCGGCGGTGTTGACGGTCACCAGCGGCCGGTCTTTGCGGGTCGAGGCGGCGTGGAGAGCCTCCGCCACCACCCCCTTGCCGGCGCCGTTTTCACCGGTGATCAAAACGCTCGCCTGGGACGGGCCCACGCGGGCAATGGCCTCCAGCACCGGCTGCATCGCACGAGACTCGCCGATGACCAGCCGGGCCCCGCGATCGCGCAGCAGCCGGTTCTCCTGTTCGAGCTGGCGCCCTCTGCGCAGGGCTTTGCTCAACTCGATCTGCGTGCGCAGGACCGTCAGCAGGCGTTCGTTTTTCCATGGTTTGGTCACAAAGTCGCGTGCCCCCCGCCGCATGGCCTCCACGGCCAATTCCACACTGCCCCAGGCCGTCATGACCACCACCGCCAGCGTGCTGTCGATTTGCTGCAGGCGGGAGAGCAAGTCGAGGCCTTCCCGGCCGGACGTGCTGCCCCGCACATAATTCAAGTCCATCAGCACGACGTCGAAGTCCTGGTTCTGGGCCGCTTCGAGCACTCCCGCCGCCGACGTTGCAATCTCTACCGAATGTCCCTCCGGCTTGAGCAGCAGACGCAACGCTTTCAGCACGTCCAACTGGTCGTCGGCCACCAGAATCCGCGCTCCGCAGACCGCCGCCGCACCGACCTTCGGATTCTCGGACGCATTCTCTTTGTTGTTGTGCATAACAACTCCGCACGCGCAAAGACCGTTCCGCGCACCATTGTACCGCCGTCCCGCCGTACTGTCTATAGCCCTCCCCGCTTCGGTAAATTGGCTTTGCTGGACCCGCCGGGTTCGACGGCCGCTTCCGGCTGGGGCAATCAAGGCACCTGCGCCTTGTGTCTCGCTACAACCACTTTAGGAATCGCGGTGCGTGGAGGAAGATTTGGCCCGTTCCTTCTTCTCGGCGCGCCTATTCGCAACGTAGGCCAGCAGCATGCCGAACTCATACAGGGCGTAGAGAGGCAACGCCAAAGTAACTTGCGAGACAACATCGGGTGGCGTGACCGCTGCTGAGATGATGAAGACCGAGAGGAAGACGTATTTGCGCACGCTGCGCATGGCCTCCAGCGAAACCAGGCCCGTGCGAGCCAGGATAAAGACGGCGATGGGGGTCTGAAAGCCGAGACCGAAGACGAGCATCAGCATCGTCACAAACGAGACATACTTCTGGAGCGTCCAGTTCGAGGCCACGCCGAGCAGGTCGTTAAACTTCAGGAAGAAGCCGAACGAGATCGGTGCGACCTTGAACAGGAAAAACAGGGCGCCGACGATAAAGAGGATGGCCGAGAACGGCACCGCCCTGTGGACGTAGCGGCGCTCGTGCTCGTAGAGACCGGCGGCGACGAACATCCAGAGCTGGTAGAAGACCCAGGGGCAGGTCAGGATCAACCCGGCGATGAGCGAGATCTTCATGTAGGCCACGAACGCCTCGGCTGGCGCCAGGGTCACGAGCCGGTAATTGGCCGGCAGCGGCTGGTTCCCTTCCGGTTGCATTCGCTCGGTCCAGGCCTGCGCCGAGTCGGTCCAGACCCGCCGATAGAACGCGACGCGGTTCGGATCGATTGGCGGGGCATTGGGGTCGTTTTCCAACGCCAGGCCAAGATGAGTGAAGAACGTATCGAAGAGCGCCACGACGTTCGGGTCGCCGACCTCGGGCTGCTCCTTGCTCGTCGCCAGGCGCTCGCGCATCTTGCTGACGTAGGGTTTTTCAATGAACCCGATGATATGCTTGCCGACGACCAAGCTGGCGACCGCACCGATGAACAGACCGAGGATGGCCAGAATCAGACGGGCGCGCAGTTCCTCCAGGTGGTCGCCCAGGCTCATCGTGCACTGCTGGGGGTCGAGCCATTTCTTTTTGGTTTTGCCCATCTCGATCGAGGGGAGGAAAGACGACGAAAGACAGAGGGCTTAGTGCATCGGGTCCACTTCGTCGATGCCCGAAGCGTCTTTGGCCTCGTTCACGACGTCATCTTTGACTTTGCGAACATCGTCCACGAGTTCGTCGGTCGACTCCTTGGCCTCGTTGATGCCTTTCTTGAACTCGGTCATGCTTCGACCAACGCTACGGGCGATCTCGGGGAGGCGCCGGCCGAAAATCAGCAGGGCAATCACAAGAACGACCAGCATTTCCCAGTGACCGGGCATCCAGGCTAAAACATGCTGCATTGATTCAGCCATCATATTCTCCTACGCATACGACCGCGTCCGCATGGACGCGAAATACATGAATTCACACTGCCTAACACGATTTAGCATGTCCCTCCGCGGAATTCGGTACTTCGCGTACCCAGGGGAGGCGGTAACGCCGAACGAATACTATATCCAGTGCCGACGGCGCGGTCAAATAAATATTACGCACGCCAAAGCAAAGCAGTTCCGGCCAAATCTGCGGTCGCGGTCGCGTAGCGCGGCCAGAAGCGCCCATGGCGTCGCCGGCAACGACGACCTGCGACCGGTAATGTCCACTCATGACCACGGCCCACCGTTTCGGCTACCGTTCGATCGCGCCGCGAAAACCACCACACAAAGCGCATAAGCCTTTATATAATAACACCTTGCACAGACACCGGGGAGATTTTTCTTGCATTGAGAATGCCTTTTAGGCTATAATAATCTCGTTGTTGATCTTGATGTAGTTTGGGGGGTAGAAAAAGAGCTATGGAACGGTTTTATTACGAAATCTGGGCACCCTTCATAATGACGAAACGGCGTATTCTCGTTCTGGCCATCGCCAGTTACATCGCCCTTTGCTAAGCATTCCCCGGGGCTCCGGTCCCACGCCTCAGTGCGCGCCGCCTCCGAGACGAGCCGCATCGCTCTTCACGCACGCGGACACTTGAAAACTCGCCTGCTTTGCCGATAATATACCTGCCTGGGGCGCCAAAGGCAGGATGCCGGCATGAGCGATGTTACGCGCATACTCAGTGCCATCGAGCGGGGCGATGACAAGGCGACGGACGAACTCTTGCCGCTGGTCTACGAGGAGCTTCGTCTCCTGGCCGCGCAGAAGCTCTCCCACGAACCTCCAGGGCAGACCCTTCAGGCCACCGCATTGGTCCACGAGGCCTACCTGCGGCTGCTCGGCGATCAATCCCACAACTGGCAAGGCCGAGCCCATTTCTTCGCCGCCGCCGCCGAGGCGATGCGCCGTATCCTGGTCGACAACGCCCGGCGCAAAAGCCGCCTCAAGAGAGGGCCCGGCCGCCGCCGCGTCGATCTGGATAAGCTCTCCGTGGCCGTGGAAACACCTGCCGAGGATCTGCTGGCGCTGGACGAAGCCTTCACGCGGCTCGCACAGGAGGACCCCCAGGCGGCCCAAGTGGTCAAGCTGAGCTATTTCGGCGGGCTGACTCTCGAGGAAGCGGCCGAAGTCCTCGGCGTCTCCCGCCGCACCGCCTATCGCTACTGGGCCTTCGCCCGAGCCTGGCTCTACGAGGAAATGACGCGGGACGAAAGCCCGCCGTCGTCCTGAAAGACGCAGATCTTTCGAAAATCATCACTTTCTTCTGACACTCAAACGGCCTGGAAGACGCATTGGCAAGTGGAGAGACGTTGCCATGAAAACGGCCCCAGACAGAAACGATGTTCCGGATGTCAGGTCCATTTTTCTCGACGCCCTGGAAAAGGCGACTGATTCGGAGAGAGCCGCCTATCTGGACCAGGCATGTGCAGGCGACGCCCAGGTGCGTGCGAAGGTCGAGGCACTGCTGCGAGCCCACGACCAGGCCGGCCGTTTTCTACAACCGCCGGACTGCCTCGCCGACCCAACGCTGGAAACGCTCGCTCTGACCGAAGAACCCGGCACGGTGATCGGGCGATACAAGTTGCTGGAGAGAATCGGCGAGGGAGGCATGGCGGTGGTCTACATGGCCGAGCAGGAGCAGCCCATCCGCCGCAAGGTGGCCCTCAAGATCATCAAGCTGGGCATGGACACCAAGCAGGTCATCGCCCGCTTCGAGGCCGAGCGACAGGCTCTGGCGATGATGGACCATCCAAACATTGCTAAGGTTCTCGACGCCGGAGCGACCGAGACCGGCCGGCCCTACTTCGTTATGGAATTGGTTCAGGGCGTCTCCATCACGGAATACTGCGACGAGAACAATCTAAGCACCAAAGACCGGCTGGCCCTGTTCATCCAGGTTTGCCACGCCGTCCAGCACGCCCACCAGAAAGGCATTATCCATCGGGACATCAAACCCTCGAACGTCATGGTCACGCAGCGAGACGGCGTGCCGGTCCCCAAGGTCATCGATTTCGGCATTGCCAAAGCGACCAACCAGAAGCTGACCGAGAAGACCCTCTTCACCCGCTACGCGCATCTCATCGGCACCCCGGCCTACATGAGTCCCGAACAGGCGGAACTGAGCGACCTGGACATCGACACCCGCTCGGACATCTACTCTCTCGGTGTCCTGCTCTATGAGTTGCTCACCGGCGTGTCGCCGTTTGAACGTAAATCCTTTGAGCACGCGAGTCTTTCGGAACTTCAGCACATGATTCGCGAGGTGGAACCTGCTTCGCCAAGCGCGCGCCTGACCGGCCTCGGCGCGGAGGCGAAGGCGATTGCCGCGTGTCGTGGCACGCAGGTCATTGCGTTGGCGAGGCTTTTGCACCGCGAACTGGAGTGGATTCCACTGAAAGCCATGCGAAAAGACCGCTCCCGACGCTACCGCTCGGCCTCTGAGATGGCTGACGATATCCGCAACTACCTCGATGATCTGCCTCTCATAGCAGGTCCTGAGACCGCCGCCTACCGCGTGCGAAAGTTCGTGCGCAAGCATGCTGGTTCGGTGACCACAGCGGCCTTGGTGACGGCGGCGCTTGTGTTGGGCTTGGTGGGGACTATAAGCATGTACTTGGAGGCTGAAAACGCCCGTGAGACAGAAGCCGCTGCACGTATCCGAGCGGAAGATGCAGAGCAGAAGGCCCTGGCTCGCGCAGAGGATTACCGCCGCACTCTGTACTTCAACCGTATCGCTCTCGCTCATGCCGGTTGTCGGTATGGCGACGTGCGCAGAGTGCAGGAAATCCTGGATGCCTGTCCGGCGGACCTGAGACGGTGGGAATGGTACTATCTCCAGCATATTTCCGATCAGTCGAGCGTGACCTTGCACGGGCATCAACAAGGACAGTGGCCGAATGCTCTCGCGATCAGCCCGGACGGTCGGCGGCTGGCCTCGGGTGCAACTGACGGTGAGATCAAGGTTTGGGACTTGGAGGACCTCGCCGAACTGATGACACTTCGTGGCCATGTCAAGAACATCAGCTCTGTAGCTTTCAGCCCGGATGGAAGCCTGATGCTTTCGAGCAGTAGAGATAGAACTGCCAGGATATGGGATGTGAACGCAGGTACCGAACTGGTACGTTTTACAGGTCACTCAAGCTACGTGTATTCGGCGGTGTTCGACCCGACTGGCGACCGAGCTCTTACCACCGGTCACGATGGCAGGATGATAGTATGGGATGTGGCGACCGGCGTGGAATTCATGACCATAGAGGCGTATCCCGGAGTAGACGCGGGGCCAGTGTATTGTGCCGTCTTCAGTCCCGACGGCGCGCAGATTGCGTCTGGCGGGGGCAGCGGCGCCGTTCGGGGCGTGGTCAAGCTTTGGGACGCCAGCAGCGGGATTGAACTGGCGGTCCTCGGCGAACATGAGTCTGACGTTCTCGCACTCGCCTTCAGCCCGGACGGGCGGTACATTGCCTCTGCCGATGAGAGCGGCAATGTCAAGCTGTGGGATGTCAGGAAGAGATACCAGGTGCGCACCGTCGCATGCCACTCCACGTGGGTGTCCGCCCTTGAATTTGATTCTGATGCAAGAACCCTTGTTACCGCCAGTTGGGACGGAACCATCAACGTCTGGGATGCAACACCCTTTGAGAAACGAAGGACGTTCTGGGGCCATAGGGGACGAGTCACGGCAGTGGCCTTCGCACCCGATGGCAAAACAATTTTCTCCGGCGGCGACGACAACTCCATCAAGGCGTGGGACGCCACTCGTCCCAGCGGGCCGCTCAGCCTGAATGGCCATGCAGGCCAGGTCTATTCCGTAGCTTACAGCCCGGATGGTCAGTACATAGTATCAGGCAGTACAGACGGTACGGTCAAGCTGTGGAACGCAGATTCCGGCACTGAGATCATGACGCTCGCGGGCCACGAGGGACCTGTGGGTTCCGTGGACATCAGTCCCCTCGGGGATCTCATCGTTTCCGGAAGCTCCGACACCGTAAGGCTGTGGGAGCTGAGAACAGGCCGGGAGGTCAGGGCCTGGTTGGGGCGAGGGGACCGAGGCTTTGGGGCGGTCCGTTTCAGCCCCGATGGGGGCCAAATCGCATGCCGTGATATGGACGGTTGGATTCTGGTCTGGGACGTGCGGACGGGTCGCGAAGTGGCAGCGTTCGAAGGGGACGAGGGCACCGTCGGTGCAGTGGTATTCAGCCCGGACGGGAAGTGTCTCGTGTTTCTCGACCGCAATGGCGTGCTTCAAGTTGTGGATGTTGCGAGCGGTATTGGGCTTGTGGAACTTGAAGGATATTCGGGACCCGTCCATTCTCTGTGCTACGATCCGAAAGGCGAACGGATCGTCGCGGCCGCGTACGAAGACAGGGTGAGGGTCTGGGACGTCGCGACCGGCGTGGAAGTCATGAGTCTGTCTGCGGGGGGACTGGGTCCGCTCGCCGCAGCGTATAGTCCGGACGGCGCGCGCATCGTCGCGTCATTTCGGTTCGATAATCAAATAAGGTTATGGGATGCCCAGACGGGCGATGAAGTGATAACGCTGCGTACTCCTGGCGGTTGGCTGTATTCTGTGGCCTTCAGTCCGGATGGCAGAAACCTCGCGGCCAGCTACGGGAACAGCGTTATGGTCTTTGAGTCCAAAGCTCCCATGGAGGGCCCGGATAGATAGCAGTGTCGCACAATACATTGGACGAGAGTGTGGCACAGGGCTAATTCCTCATGAGCCTCTGCATCGAAAGCCACGCCCTCTGAGCGCCCGGCGATAGCTCAAGACAGCGCATCTATGGGACGAGCACCAAGTGCAACCTTCGCCTCGCGCGCGGGGTCTGCGCGCTGATGACGCGCGCGAGTGATTCGCCGGCACGAGTACGTCTACGAGCGCAAATATAGCAGGACGGAACGATCAACCATCTTTGAAAGGAGTGAAAAATGAAAACGACACGAACAAGTCTGTTACTTGTAACAGGATTAGCCATCCTCTCCTTGCCACGACTCACGTCGGCAGTGGACGGCATGGTCTCCTACTGGAAGTTTGACGAGGGCAGCGGAGACACTGCTTACGACTATGTCAATGGAAATCACGGAACCGTCTTCGGAGCAATCTGGACCAACGGTGTGGTTAATGGAGCCCTAACCTTCGATGGAATGAATGACTATGTCGGGATAGCAGACTCCTCCAGTTTGGACCTCACTACAAACAGGATGACAATTGCGTGCTGGATACGGGCCCCGGTGCTTCCGTATGAACACAAAGCTCTGGTAGAGAAAGGAGACGTTTGGTCGGTGGGGCTCGGCCCAGATGGAAAGGCGGTCATGGGAATGTACATTGCCTCTGTATACCGTCGTGCTGTTTCCAGTACCGCGTTGTCCACAGACGTGTGGTATCACATCGCTGGCGTCTATGACGGCGAGGCAGTACGCATATTTGTCGGCGGGAACCTGGAGGCATCGATTCCGGCAGTCGGGAGTATTCGGGTGGATCATCGACAGCTCTCTATCGGCAGCAACATCGGGTATTTCAACTGGCCAACGATCTTTGCTCAAGCCAGTGTGGACGAGATCTATCTCTTTGACCGGACCCTATCGCAATCGGAACTCGCAACCTTGGCGCAGGGCATCAAGGAGGTCGAAATCGACATCAAGCCCGATACCGATTCCCCGAATCCGATCAACCCCAACTCACACGGCGTGATCCCGGTCGCCATCTTGACGACCGATAGCTTTGACGCGGCGGACGTGGATTGGACTACCGTCGAACTGGCCGGCGCCGGTGTCGCCCTTCGGGGAAAGTCGAACTGGCTGGCGCATTTCGAGGACGTGGACGGCGACGGAGACGACGACCTGCTCGTCCAGGTCGAAACCGATACCGGTTCGGCATGGTTGCCCGGGGAGGTGGAACTGACGGGCCAGACCTGGGCAGGCATACCGATTCACGGCTCCGACACAGTCATACTCAAACCCGAGTAGCAGCGGTCCTTCTGCGAAAATTGAGGCTTGAGTCCATTTTGTTGGGCTTTTCTTGGAGGTACATAGTCATGAAACGGACAATCTTACTTTCAGCCACTGTCATTGCATTTCTTTGCCCGGCCTGGACCCGAGGAGAGATCGTCTACGAGGTCATCGACTTAGGCACACTCGGAGGGAATACCAGTTGGAGCTTCTCCATCAACGACGCCGGCCAGATCGTAGGAAATGCTGCCAACAAGCAGGGCGATTCGCACGCCGTCTTATTTGACGCGACGGGGGCAGGCAACAATGTAGATCTGGGCACACTGGGAGGCGATTGGGGCGTGGCCTACTCCATCAACGACGCCGGCCAGATCGTCGGAGAGGCGCAGTACACGCGAGGTTATTACCGTGCCACGTTGTTTGACCCCACCGGGCAAGGCCACAATATCGACTTGGGAACGTTGGGCGGCGTTGGGAGTCGTGCCTACTGCATCAACGACGCCGGCCAGATCGTGGGGGATGCGGGCTGCAGCCACGGCGAGCATGGTGCCCTATACGACCCTACCGGTGCAGGCGGCAATATCGACTTGGGAACACTGGGGGGCGCCTCGGGTGTGCCCAGGTCCATCAACGAACGTGGACAGATCACAGGGTTCGCGGAAAACAGCCAGGGCTTGACCCGTGCCACTTTGTTTGACCCCACCGGGGCGGGCGGCAATATTGACCTGGGCACACTGGGAGGCCCTGGAAGTTGGGCCTACTGCATCAACGACGCCGGTCAGATCGTAGGAACGGCGGAAGACAGGCCGGGCGCCTGGGGGAACGCCACCCTATTTGATCCGACGGGCGCAGGCAACAATGTCGACTTAGGCACACTGGGAGGCGATGCCAGCATCGCCCGGTCCATCAACAATGCCGGCCAGATCGTCGGAGCGGCGAGAAACAGCGACGGGGATTGGCGGGCCTGTCTGTTTGACCCAACCGGGGGCGGCGACAACGTCGACCTCACTGCTGCCATAGATCCTGCCAGCGGCTGGATTCTGCTAAAGGAGGCATCGGACATCAATGCTTCCGGCTGCATCGTAGGACGAGGAGTCAATCTGGAAGGCCAGGTGCACGGCTTTCTCTTGGTCCCCAGGTCACTATGCGCGTACACACTTGCCGGCGACCTGAACGGCGATTGCAGGGTGGATTTTGCCGACCTCGCCGTGATGCTCGTGAACTGGCTGGTGGACTGCAGGGCCGATCCGACGAACCCGGCCTGTGTGCCCAAGCAGTAGCTTGCAGCGGTCTGCATCTTCAGCCCTCGGGTGAGGCCACAGGAGATCTCACCCACCTGGCATGCAAACAAGGGCCGGCGGGGAACGGAGCCGCCGGCCCTTGCTGCATGTGGCGGGCGGTGGATGTTGCGGAGGAACACAGCCAGGCCTCGGAGGCGGCGGTGATTTCCGGGTCTTGCCTGTGCGGGGGGTTTTGCGTATAATGCCCGGCTCTTTGTGAACTCGAATGAAAGACGGCTTATGGACGGACAGACAATCGAGCAGGTCAAGCAACTCAAACGGGGCACGGTGGAGATTTTCTCCGATACCGAGCTGGCGCAGCGTCTGGCGGAGGCGGCCCAGGCCGGCCGGCAGATGCGCATCAAGCTGGGCCTCGACCCGACCAGTCCCGACATCCATTTAGGCCATACGGTCGTGCTGCGCAAGATGCGGCAATTCCAGGACCTGGGCCATAAGGCGGTGCTGATCATCGGCGACTACACCGCCCGCATCGGCGATCCGACGGGCCAGAACACGACCCGCCCCATGCTCACGCCCGAGCAGATCGAGCAGAACGCCCAGACCTACCTCGACCAGGCGGGTCATATCCTCGACACCGCACCGGAGAAGCTCGAAGTTCGCCCCAACAGCGAGTGGCTCGCCGACTTGCGTCTGGCCGACATCATCAAGCTCACCGCCAGCATGACCGTCGCCCGCATGCTCGAACGCGACACCTTCGAGCTGCGCTACAAGGCAGGCGACCCCATCGGCATTCACGAGTTTCTCTATCCGCTCATGCAGGGCTACGACTCGGTCATGATCGAAAGCGACGTGGAGCTGGGCGGCACGGACCAGACGTTCAACAACCTCGTCGGCCGCGATCTGCAACGGATGTACGACCAGCCGCCGCAGATCGTCATCACCATGCCCATCCTCGTCGGCCTCGACGGCACCGAGAAGATGAGCAAGTCCAAGGGCAACTATGTCGGCGTCACCGATGCTCCGGGCGACATGTTCGGCAAAACCATGAGCATCTCCGACGAGATGATGGAGAACTACTACACCCTGCTGACCGATCTGCCCACCGAGCGTATCGCCGAGCTGACCGATCCGAGCCGGACGCACCCCAAAGAGGCCAAGGTGCTTTTGGGCAAGACCATCGTCGCCCAGTTCTATGGCGAGCAGGCCGCCGAGGCCGCCGCCGCTGAGTTCGAGAAGGTCTTCGCCCAGGGCCAGTTGCCCGACGACATTGCCGAGGTCGCCATTGCCGACCCGACCATCTCGATCAAGCAACTTCTCATGGCGTGCAGCCTGGTCCAATCCGGCGGCGAAGCCAAGCGGATGGTCGCCCAGGGCGCCGTCTCCATCGACGGGCAAAAGGTTACCGATCCGAACGCCCCGGCCAACGTTACGCCGGGCCAGGTCGTCCGCGTCGGCAAACTCAAGTTCGCCCGAATCGCCGCGCCGTCCTGAACCTCCGATTGGGCACCTTCCGCGCGACCTTCGTGGAAC
>Ga0272442_10003442_pt1 | contig 22233 bp, 18 predicted proteins | sample SSMForm2O_FD_200262 | JGI IMG/M metagenome (GOLD analysis project Ga0272442, IMG submission 200262) | Marine sediment archaeal communities from Little Sippewissett salt marsh, Falmouth, MA, United States - SSM-Form-2O | ecosystem: Environmental > Aquatic > Marine > Wetlands > Sediment ...
CCCAATTAAAAGACCTACTATTGAAAAAGTAAAGTTTTATGGACAAGAAGTTATACTTTTTGAAGAATCAAAAGCAATGCTAATTGAGCGTTTTAATGAACATGGTATATCTATGCATTTTGATGATGGATGTATGGGAGAGGGTGGAGAAACATTGGACCTTATAGGCCCTGTAGAAATAGGTGGTATACACCCTAATGATTATGTAATATCTAATTATTATAAGAAAAATTTTCCAGACGAACGTAAAGGTGTATTTAGGTACATTGTTCTTGTAGTATTAGCAGGTGGTTGGAACTATAACATGGATTATAAAGGCAGATATGACACAATTTGTGTTTCAGCAACAGATATCTTTTTCGATCAATCAAAGAGTCCTAGATCCCAACGGGTAGTCCAGGCAGTAGCCTTGTTACATGAACTAGGTCACAGCTGTGGATATGGATATCTACACTGTGGAGGTGTAGATAATTTAACAGCTGAGGGGGCAGCAGAGACATGGTATAACTATAAAAGCGCTATGAATTACTATTGGTACGGAGCCCAGTATTTTGATTATTCTCATGGAAACAATGGGCCAAATGATTGTGATGACTGGGCAAAAATAGATGTTGGATATTTCCAAAGAGCACCAAGACCATATGATCTAGAAGGAATAGATTTTGATTTTGCTGAGCCTCCAATAAATAGAAGATAAAACTCTAATTATTATTAGATTTACATCAATAGCTATCTCGAAATAATCGAAATATTTATAATGAAATTAATAATTATTCTTTTAATATTATTTACAAAAAAAACAAAAAGAATATTTATAAATTGTAAAAATATGTACTTGTTATAAAATAAATATATTACTTTTTATATCTTATATATAATTTCTAGGCTAAAATAATGTCAATAATATTACAAATATTTGAAATATTTTTTTAAAAATATATTTTTATAAATACAAAAGATATAAATACTAGTAATTACTATTACAAATTGTAGGGATTAATAATTCGAAGAGGTATAAGATGGTAACAATAAGTAATGTAGTTAATAATATATTAAACAGACAGGTTTTATTAAGAGAGTGCATGAATAGAGATATTGTATCATATAATAAATTAGCATTAAACCTTAAACCAGAAGTTGAAGCAGAATTAGGAAAAAAAGTTAAATTAAATTCAGTTACAATGGCTCTTAGAAGATTATCTGAAAAAAACACAGAGAACTATTCAAAACCTTCGTTTAATTACTCAATTGAAACAATAAAAACAAATATTTGCTATATAGTTTTTGAAGACTCACCAACCTTACTTCATAAATTACAAAACCTATATTCAGTAATTGATTTTAAAAAAGGCGGAATCCTAAATATAATACAAGGAAATTTTGAAGTAGCAATTATTATAAATAAAAAATACAAAAATAATCTATTAAAATTAACTGAAGACGAAAAAGAATTAGAAATAATAGATGATGTTGTTTCAATCTCTCTTGCATACCCAAAAGATTTTAATCATACACCTGGAATATTATACGATATATCAGGTTTTATGGCATGGGAAAACATAAACATAGTAGATATAGTCTTAACAAAAATGGAGTTAAACATAATAGTTGATAAAAAAGATCTCATGCGATGTTATAAAACAATGATAAAATTTGCAGATAATTCGTATAAAAAAAGTATAAAAGAATTAAATTAAAAAAAATTAAGGAAAAATATTATCATTTCCATGAATCAAAATTAGTAGTTCTTCATCTTTTTTAACAAGTTCAAATACTAAATTTACTTTCCCACCACCTCTAATTATATACCCCTGACCTAGACCTTTTAAAAACCATTTATCGCTAAATAATTTACCTTCTCTAAATTTAAAACTTTCATCCAACCATATAACTTTTTTGCTGCCTCCATCAATTTTATAAAAAATACAAGAACCATTTAAAGTTAAACCTGATTGATAATTACCATTATTTTTTGGATCAGGATCAACTCCAAATGATAAATATACTAAGTTATCAGGTAAATTCATACAACAAGATCTAATAGTCCCTTGATCAGAGCCGATATCGCTGAGATTCCTTGCAACACCACTGGATACCATAGAATAAAGTTCAGATTCAATCTCACGACATTCTTGTTCAACATTATTTTCTGATGAGGTTATACTCAGATTTTTATAACCAAAAAAGACCAAAATGGTGATAACAGCAATAATTACAATACTAATAAGTAATCTATTTGGAATCATATCAGCTGCGATATTATCCATTCTTTTCATCAAGATTCCACCACAAGTGGTTCTGCTCCCCCATGCCAAGACAGACGAGGTCTAATCTTTATTATATGCGAAGACTCAGAAGTATCATCAACTATAAACGCAACACCTCGCTCATCTCCAACTTTCTTTATTGAGTCCTTTATATTACCATGCATATAAGTTGGCCGTATTTTACTCAAAGCATCAATATCCTCTTGAGCTGTCAAACGATGGCAAATTATAATGTCACTATGAGAAAGTACCTCTGATTCTAGAGCACTAGGCCTCTGAGTAGCCATCACAAGAGAAAGACCTGGTTGACGACCCTGTCTCATCCATTCATTTATAAAAACATTTTTCCCAAGAGTTTTCTTATCACTTGGCATAAACAATTGTGCTTCATCAATTGCCATCCAAACCATGGGCATTCCTTTTTCTTTTACATCAACACCCATTTTTATCTGCTCATGAACCTTTCTTTCTTTCACACGTTCTTCAAATATTTTTTCACCAATAATTGAAGCAACAATATCTTTTAATGTAGGATTAGGAAGATGACTAATATCTAAAATTGTGACTATGCCTCTTCTAACAAGATTAGTTATTGGAATGCCAAATTTATCAAAAACACCCCATGATTCTGCAGTTGTTAAAAAATTTTCAGCAGCTCCCTTTACCTGTTCATTGCTCCTTTTATCATTTCTTATACATTCAAGTAAATCACTAATTGAAAAATTTTTATTTGCCTTTTTTAAATTTAAAACAGCACGAGTTAAGACAATACCAAAAGGATCTGTTGCTTTAATATTAAAAAGTTGGCACCAATGAAAAGGAGTTAACTCTGAAACTCTAATAGAAAAACCTTTAACCTGGATTTTTTTCTTTTTATAATCCTCAACATATTTTTTAGGGACAAATAGATCAATATCAAAACCTTTTGGTTTTAAACCCCACCTATTTAGTTGATTGAGATTTTTATTATCTTTTGATCTTGTTGTCCAATATATTCCTAAAGTATCAAAAATAAGAATTCCAAGATTATTTTTTACTTTATCTTCTAAATTAGATATTTCCTCAATAAAAACACCTATAGTGTATGATTTTCCATATCCTCTTTTTCCACATATTAAAACTATGTGGGGTCTTAAAACATCAATATTAACATTTGCTCCTAGAGATCCATCAAGAGCATAATATCTACCAATGTTCAAAATTCCACCTGAAATATCTTCTTTTCTACCTAAAACATATTGTTTTTCAGTAACTCCACCCGATTTTTTGTTCATTTAATAACGCCAACCATAATAATATTTGACATGGTATATATATTATGTTTTATATCTATAAACTTTATTGTGTTATTTAGTAACAATGTACAACAAATTGTTACAATAGATAACAAATTAATTAATTTTAATAAAAAAAATTTATATATGTCATTTTTTAATTTGTATTATATAAAAATTTTCAAAAAAGGGGGAAAAATATTGGACAAGATAATTTGTCCTTATTCTTCGATAAGGAGATCTGGCAGTAGAACTATTCTTATAAATTGCAGAGCTTGTAATAAAGGAGATTCTACGATATTTGACAGTATATGTAGAAAGAACATTTTTAAAATATTACAAAATGAGCATGGAATAACAAAAATTGTTCTTAATCATGCATATGTAAAGGTATTCAAAGGTAAAGAACTAGAAATTTTAAAAAATTTATCAATTTTTAATGATAACATTAAGGCGTATTCCCATCCTAAACTTCCAAGTAAAGGATATGATAAATGCTCTGAGTGTAACCAAAAAAGATACCAACATTTAATAAATATAATCAATCAATCAGAGCATGATCCTGTTTATGGTTTTTTGGAAATTAAAAAAATAATTAACGAAAAAAAAATACTAGATCCAGATTGTATTTCTTGTGATAATCAATATAAAAAACTTTTATCTGATATATTAAGTAAAGGTGAAATTAAAAAATTTTTAAATGAAAATTCAATTGATAGGGAAAAAGTATATAGAAATTACATTAGACCTTATGTTAGACCAGGTTTTATTGATTCTTATATTCAGCTTTTACCTCCACCTGATGCTGTTTTTTTAGAATCTTATGAGGTACAACGTAGAGGAGGTCGTCCTATGAATATCTCACTTTATAGTCTAAGGACCAGACCTGAAAAACTATATTTTGTTATTCCTTCTGAATATGATTTACCAAGAAATGAACTTTTTTTACTTGAAAAAGTAAGATCCCATCTTTCTAAACACCGACCAAAAGATGCATCATTTATGGATGCTGAAACTGCAAGAGAATATTTCCAACGTTTTGGAAAACAAATTATTACAAAATTTATTAATGAAAATAAATTAGAAATTGATTCAAATCGAATTGAATATTTAGCTGATGTTTTTTCAAGATATACTGCAGGTTTTGGTATACTCGAAGACCTATTATTAGATACAAGGATACAAGATGTTTATGTTAATGCGCCTGTTGCAAATAACGCTTTACATATTGTTTTAGATGGGGAAGAATATACATCTAATATATTTCTTTCAGATGAAGATATTGATGCTCTTGCATCTAGATTTAGAACTTTAAGTGGAAGAGCTTTTTCTGAGGCATCACCTGTTATGGACATGGACCTTGAGTCTTATAAAACAAGGGTTGCAGCAATTTCTAATCCTCTTACACCAAGAGGTATTGCTTTTGCATTGAGAAGGCATCGTCAGAAACCTTGGACGCTTGCACACTTTATTGCAAATAAAATGATATCTGCTGATGCTGCAGGATTTTTAAGTTTTTTGATAGATGGACAAGCATCTTTATTAATAGCAGGAAGTCGTGGAGCAGGTAAAACCTCTCTTTTAGGTGCCTTAATACTTGAAATTCCTCAAAGATTTAGAGTTCTAACAATTGAAGATACTGCTGAGATACCTGTAGATGATTTACAGAAAAATGGATATAAAATGCAATCTTTAATTACGAAATCAATTTCCTCAGGATCTGCATCGACTGAAATAACTCCAACAGATGCATTGAGAACAGCTCTTCGTTTAGGAGAATCTGTTTTGATATTAGGTGAAGTTAGAGGTGTTGAAGCTAAGGTTTTATTTGAAGCTATGCGTGTTGGAGCAGCAGGTAATCTTATAATGGGTACTATCCACGGATCAACTACTAGAGATGTCTACGAACGAGTTGTTTTTGATATAGGTGTTCCTGCTACTTCTTTTAAAGCTGTAGATGCAGTGGTTATCGCAGCACCTATAAGGGCAGAAGGTGGAATTGAAAGAAAAAGAAGAGTTACCCAAGTATCAGAGATAACCAAAACTGGTTGGACTACAGACCCTGATCCAGATAAAGTCTTCCAGGATATTATGATTTATAATACCTCTGAGGATAAATTAGAACCTACTGACATTTTAGATATGGGTCAATCTGAAATACTTGGTAACATTGCAAAAAAATGGGGTATTACAGTAGAAAAAGCTCTTCAAAATATTAAACTCAGAGCAGATATAAAACGAACAATAGTAGAATATGGCAAAGATAATCCTTTTCTTTTAGAGGCAGAGGCTGTAAGAGATGCAAATAATGCTTTTTGGATGTTTATTGAACAGAGTAAAAAAATGGATAATGAAGTTAATTATGAAAAAGTTTGGAAAAGATGGCGTGAGTGGTATAAAAAATATATTGAGAGAATGAAATGAAAACAGAAATACATTGGTATGAAAGAGCTAGTTTATTTTCAAATAAGTATTTTTCTTGGATGATTAAAAAAAACGAAAAAACTAGAAAAAAACTTAAGAAATATTTCACTCAAGAATACATTAATAATCTTAATTTTACAGCTTTAAATGTTGAAACTTATGATATTCTACTTTTATCATATACTGGTGCCTTTATTTCATTTATAATATTTTTTGTTTTAGATTTGGGGATTATCTTATCCTATGGAACAAATATTTTTGATATAGATTTATTCACGGTCTTATTGATGGGATGTGTGACTTTTATTTTTCCATTAATTATAATGAATTTATTAGTTAGTTATCCTAAGAGTTATGCTCGTTATATTAAAATTCATTCTTTGGGTGATATTCCTGAGATTTTGAGTTATCTAGTTATGTATCTAAAATTAGTGCCTAATCTTGAAAATAGTGTTAAATTTGCTGCTTCTGAGTCATCTACTTCGCTTAGTAATGATCTTAGAAAAATGCTTTGGGATATGGAAATACGTATTTATCATGGTATAGATGATGCTCTTACAAATTTTGCTACAATGTGGGGTGAATGGAGTGAATATTTTAAAAGATCCTTACATCTTATAAGAAGTAGTATACATGAAAGAGAAGAAGCATCTCGGATTATAACTTTGAATAGAGCCCTTGATGTTGCTTTAGATGGAACTAAAGACATGATGAATAAATTTGCAAATAAACTTCATCAACCAACTATGGTTATTTATTCAATTGGTATTATGATCCCTCTCGCAGTTGTTGCAATGCTTCCAGCAACTGGGTTGGTAGGGTTAAAAATAACAATAATTCAGGTTTTTTTTCTTTATGATGTGATTCTCCCTGTGTTTATATTTTTTTATACTAGGAAAATTCTTTTATCAAGACCTGCAACTTTTAATCCACCGAAGATACCACCTGATCACCCATCACTTGTTAAGATAAACAAAAAAAGAAGATTGATAATATCTTGTATTATTGGTTTTTTAATAGCACTTCCTGGTATTATTTTTGTTCTACTTCCAGTTTTATTTCCTAATGGTTCAACAAATTACATTATTAATTTTATTATAAAACCTGATGGTTTAAATCTGTTTTTTCCTGTTACATTGTTCATTATCTGGGGTTTTGCAGCAGCTGTTACAATTTATTGTATTAGTGTTTATTATCCTTACAAAAAGGTAAGAGATAATATCAAACATATTGAAAAAGAGTTTTCCGATGCTTTATACATTCTTGGTAAAAGAATTGCTGAAGATAAGTCACCAGAAGAAAGTTTTATGTATACAGCTAAAACCATGGAAGGTTCTAAAATTGGTAAGATTTTCAGTCAGACGGGTTATAATTTAACTGCTATGCATACAAATCTGCGTGATGCTATGTTTAATCAAGAATATGGTTCTTTAAAAGATGTTCACTCAGATAGAGTTAAAGCTATTATGAGACTTTTTGTGGAAGGAATCAAAAAGAGTCAGAGAGCAGTTAGTATATCGATTATTCGTATAGCTGATCATCTTAAAGGTTTGCAAGAAATTGAAAATAAGATAAAGGATACTTTATATTCTCTTACATCAACTTTACGTGCAACTGTTACAATTTTTGCTCCATTGATTGGTGGCATTACTCTTTCTATTACAAAACTTATTACAAATATTCTAGGTGGTCTAGCAGGTAAGATTCCAACAGAGACTATTTCTGATTCACAGGCAGCTTCTTCTATTCCTTCTGTTGCCACGAATTTTGCTGTTCAAAATATTCGTCCAGAGTTATTTGTTTTAGTAATTGGTATTTATCTTTTAGAGCTTATTTTTCTATTAATTCGTTTTACAAATGGTATTGATGAAGGTGATGATAAAGCAACTTATATGTACTCTCTTGGTAAGACTATGCCTGTTTCTATTTTTGTTTTTTCTGCAACTGTAATTTTAGGTCAGATTCTATTTGCATCAATTATTAAAACTTAAGTTATTTATTTATACGATTATATATAAAAAATAACAATTAAAAATATTTTTGTTACAAATCACAACATAAAGGATATAAACTTAAACAAACACTTTTATAATTATATGGGTAGACGAAATATTATTTTAAGGTTTATATTAAGGGCTGATAATTGATATATTTTTACTTCGTTTTTTCAATTTTTTCCAGTCTACCCATATAAACCCGCTTTAAAAAAAATTAATTAACCTGATAATTTTTTATTGAACAGTTATCTGATTTATTAATATAATCTCGCAATTAGAATTTCCAATCTTTGTGTCTGTTAACCAATCAACATTGGATCTACTAAATTTACCGTATATATTAACAAGATCACCTTTAATAATTATTTTATCAAAAGTTTTTAGATTTTTCAGTTTATTAAATACCTGCTGATTATGTGGAATTATATGATTATTTCCAACATGAGTATCAAAATAATCTTTGTTCGTATTCTGTATACTATATTGTATTATAATTTCTCTATTTGTAAATGAAGAGGTGGTAAAAGGATAATTCTCTGGATTATCTTTTACATCTTCAACTCCAATAAATAAGTCTACTGGTGAAATAATATATGTCTTATCTTTTTCATAATCATCGATATCATATGTTTTTATATCAAGTATTATACCATCTAGAGTGTAGTCTTCTTTTACTGTTTCAATGGTAAAAGTCCAGTAATAATCTGTTTTAATTTTACTTCCTTCAAACCAATAATCCTTATTAAATTCACCAATTATATCTGAGTCAACACTGTAAGATGATGGTTTTATTTGATTATTATTCTTGTTACTACTTAAATATGGAATATTATCTTTAGGACTTCCAACAAAACCTTCGAAGTTTGATATAAAATAAAAACAAATCAAGCATATTACAATAATTGCTATGATAATAAGCGATAGTTTTAGAAAAGAAAAATTAAAATTTTGAGAAGTTTTTTGAATTTCTATTTTTGAAAGATATCTATTATAATTCTTTAATTCTTCGATTTTTTGTTTTTCTATATCTTCTTTTTTTATTTTTATTTCATCATTTGAAAATCCTTGGGTTAATTTAGTATTACATTTTTTACACCAAAATGCACTATTTGAGTTTTCAAATCCGCAGTTAGGACAAATCTTTTTTAAATTAGAATTTGGCAGTAAGCTCACCTACTTAATATTATTCTTATATTTATTCTTTAAAAAGATATTCTGTAATTATGTCAAAATGGAAAAATCAAATTTTTTTATAAAAAAATATTATGTATTTTTAATCGCTGTTGGTACTGACTAAAAGACCGTTTGACCATTTACTTTGTTTTCCAAATATATCTTTAGCTTTTGATTTTACGATATATTCACCATTTTTTCCCCATGATTTATTGGTAATAATATTTTCACTAGAGTTAAATGGTCCTATCCATCCACTGTTAGTACCATCTCCCCAGTCGAATAAATAATAAACTTGGTTATTTTCAGGATCATGAGTTAATGTTTCAAAATTATATAGTCTACCAACTAGGATTGATTTAGGTCCTAAAGGTTTTACTGGTTTATTTGGTGCAAGATTAGTATCTTTTAATTCAACGTTTTTTGAGTATTCATGTAACCATTCTTCAAGATTGGTATAACCGTTTTTATTATCATCTTCGTGTGGATTATTTGGAATATTTAATTTTCTATAATTTTTTTCAAGCGTTGGCCATCCACCGACTTGTTTTTGACTTTCAATTATCATACCTGTTCTATCTTTTACTTCTTTGATAATTCTATTATCTACTAAATCCCGATCTTGAGGTCTTGCTCCAGCGTTTTTTAATACATGATCATAAGTATCTAATGCAGATTGTGTAGAAATTCGTGAAGATGGAAAAGTCGGGGATTCACTTTTCAGTTCAATATCCCCATATACAATATCCCAATCATTCATCAAATTTGTAGTTCGCCAGGGTCCAATATTATCATGTATAAAAAATTTGGAGGGAGGTTTATCTTTATTTATTAATATTGCTACTTCATCTATAGTACTAGGACCGCTTTTGTAAAAATTTCCTATTATATTACAAAATTTTGGTCCAGGGTTTGTACATACATAAGGCTCATAAGGGTAATCAATAAAATCAGATGCAACATATTCCCAGTTATATACTACATTATTTATAAATTCAGTATAACCTGCTGGTTCAACTAAAGGAGTTCTACCTGCGCAATGAGCAAATAAATTATGATGAATTGAATTATTACGGCTATCAGGGCCTATTGCAAGAGCACAACTATGACGTCCTTTTGGATGTAGAGTTGAATGAAGTGCTTCACTGAATATACAATATTGATAAGTAATATTTTTTGTATCATACCATGTATTACTTAATTCATCAGTACCCCAACTAAGGGATAAATGATCAAAAACGATATTGTAAATATTTCCTGCAACAAAATTATGCGCATCTATGCAATCTCTATATTCATAATCACTTCCGCTTGGTAGATCACCTGGTCTGATTCTGAGATGTTGAAAAACTACATCATGTGTCTCAATTACTATAGTTCCAATGATAGTAATTCCTGGTGATGGAGCTGTTTGTCCTGCAACATATAGATAAGGATTTTTTATAAACAAAGAAAACCTTGAATCGTTTTTATCAGGTGATAAATTAATATAGCCTGATACTTCAAAAACTACAATTCTTGGTTCACTAGCTGTTAACGCTTTTCTTAATGAACCTGGACCATTTTCATTTAAATTAGTTACTTTATAGACTACAGGTTCAATATCACCTGCATAAGCTGCTCTGGTATTAGTACCAAATCCCTCTGCACCTGGGAAAACAGGTAGATATGATTGAGTATTTTCACTAATAAAACTTTTTATTGAATTATTATCTGTTTTCAATGTAGTTATTGAAAATGTAAAAAATAATAAACATATTATTATTACAACTATTTTTACTACCAATATTTTTTTCTTCATATCAAATTAAAATATAATAATAAGGCCATATAATTTAAATATATCTGAACAATGGTAAATTTTTAAGATTATTTATTTATATCTTTTTTATAATATTTAAGTATAATTTCAGCGGTCCACATTGCAACTTTACCTGAAACCTCAGGGCATTTATCAACATGAGCACCCATTTCTTCAAATTTTTCATAATCCTTGTTATCCATAAGATCAAATGTTCTATTAAAAAGCTTCATATGTACATCTTTACAAACAATTGAACCATATTCATCTATAAATTTATCATAAAGTTTTTTTGAAAACTGAAAGATTCTTCTATTATTACTACCTGATGAAAAACCCTCATATGATCGCCCATAAATTGAGCTTATAGCTGCAAGACCTCCAACAAGTGCTCCACAAGTACCCTCTGTAGACAAAGCGGTTCCACCAGCCATAGCATCAATTGCTTGTATGGTTTTAGCATCTCCTACATCTAGTGTTTCTTTTAAAGCAGATAAAACACATTGGGGGCAACTACCTCTTTCTGCCTCATATTTATATGCTAAATCATATGCTTTCTTTAAAATTTCTTGCTTTGAATCCATGTTTTTATCCTTTTTTATCTGTACATGTCTAATGGAACAGGGTTTATCGAAGGCGCAGTGGGTTTAGACTGTTCCATAAACTTTCTTATATTTTTTTCAATCTGCTCTGCTTGCTTGTATAAAGGTTTAGGATCGATTTTTATCTCAGGCAGCATTACATCAAGTTTTTTAAGTAGATTTCCTGCAGCGCGCGAATCTGGAAAAGAGGATTGAGCTTCTGATAAAAGACATACTACATCATTTTTCTTTAAAACACCACCATATAACAAAACACCAGTAACACCAGTTATCATACCTTCTTTTGTCTCAGGAATTTTATAATTTTTAAGAAGTTTTTTCATATTTTCATTACTACCAATACCATAAACAGTTAATTTTTTCTTTTTATCATCAATTGCATGAGTCCCTTCAAGAGTCACTATTGATTTACATCCTTTTTTTTCTGCCCAAGCAAGTATTTTGTCGGCAAGAGGTTTAATAATATTATAAGGAGGCATAAACTCAGAAATAATGACAGCTATCTGTTCACATGAACCATCGGGTCCACATTTTTTATCTCCAGCATATATTCTAACAGGTGGAGACGGCTTAGATTTATGGATAATAGTTGCAGGCATAAATTCACTAGAAACAATTGTTCCAATTTCCTCAAGTTTTAATGTATCAATAACAAATTGACCAGCAATAGAACTAATAAGTCCTACGGTTGGAAAAGCAACAACCAATAAACTATTTGATAGGTCTATTTTTTTATATTCAATTATTTCAATATCATCCATAATTCTTCCCCAATCAGATATATAATAACACTACTTATAAATTATTCAAAAAACAAACTATAAAAAAAAAACATGATTTTTTAATATAAATTAAAACATTACAAAAACTGTGAAGACATATGAAAAAAATAGACATCATTTCAAATAAAAAAAACGAAATGATTGATATAACAGATAATATTCAAAGTTTAATTAAAGAAGAAAAAATTCAAGAGGGAATTATAACGATTTTTGTACCACATACAACAGCTGGAATCACGATTAATGAAGGTGCTGACCCAGATGTAAAAAAAGATATAATCAATTTTTTAAAAGAAAAAATACCAAAAGATAAAAATTATCTACATTCAGAAGGAAATAGCGATGCACATATAAAAGCAAGTATATTTGGATCATCTCTAAATGTAATTATTGAAAAAAATAACCTAGTTCTGGGAACTTGGCAACATATTTTTTTCTATGAGGGAGATGGACCCAGAAAAAGAAAGATATTTATAAAAATTTTAAAAAAATAAAAAAAAAGATTATTGATTTATAAAATGTTTTTCACATGTTCAATATTATCACATAAACCAGTTAATAAAAAGGTTTTTGGAACCAAGAATTTCCTAGGACATGTCGATATACTCTTAAATAAGCCTGAATGAAAATAAATGAAAACCCCTGTAAAATTTGTTACCGCTATATGTGTAACTTTATTATTAATAATTGTAAAATTGTTGCCATCTTCATTTTTTGACTCATTTATTGCGTCATTTTTTTTCATTTCCAAAAAATAGGTATTATAAGAGAATCTTGATTTGTTATTTCTAATATCTTTTTTATAATATATTACAAAATTAGCATTTTTCAACATAACAGGGTAGAAAGGTAAAATTCTAGCTTTAAAAGGTGCTTTTCTTTTTAAACATTTATTTACAAAATCTGTTGCATTATCTGGTTCGCTTAAGAACTCAATTGATGTATACATTTTTAATACAGAAGCCTGTGTATACAAATAAAAATCACTAGTTGTATTATTTCCTAAATCATTATTTTTTATTAGCTCTTGATTTACCTGTTTTACAATGTCTTTTAATGAATTGCTTGAAGCAGTAATTACTCCAGCAGTTAAAATAAAAAAACAGACAATTACTCCTATTACTTTTTTGTTCATATTTTTCACATCTTAATATTTTATAAATATATCTTAAATATGTTAGTAATATTATATAATATTTTTCATAAAAATGTAAACATAAACAAAAATAAGTATCCCAATTATATTATTATATAAAAATTGAAAATTGGAGAAATAAGATAAAAAATGTTATATTACGTACATGGTTATCAATCAAATCCAAATAGTTCAAAAGGTATTTTACTAAAACAAAAATTAAACGTTAATCCAATAAAATATAGAGAATGTGAACCTGAAAAACTAATAATTCCTGAATGTATAAAAAATATAAATAATATAATTCACAAAGACAAAGAACCAATATTAATAGGGTCATCTCTTGGTGGTTTTTTATCAGCAAAGATAGCATTAGATAATAAAAAAATTAAAAAACTTATATTACTAAATCCAGCAATATTACCAAAAGACTATGATATAAAAAAAATAAAAGATATGCCACAAAGAATACTAATTGATATGTTAGAGCCAAGATTTTTCCAAGAAAAAATTGTAGCAGAAACATTAATTATAATTGGTACAGAAGATAATGTTGTACCTAATACATGGTCTATTGATTTTGCAAAAATTCAAGAATCAACTATAAAATTTTTAATAGATGATCATAGGTTCTCAAAAAATATTAAAAAAATTCCGGTTATTATTGAAAAATTTTTATCCGAAAAACATTAAGAATAGAAATGTATTACTCCAAGGGGAATTATATGGAAGATATCTGGATTGAAAAATACAGACCACAGAAAATTGATGACATAGTCGGACATGATGAGATAATTGAAAGATTACGTGCATATGTTAAAACAAAAAATGTTCCTCATTTATTATTCTCAGGGCCTGCAGGAACAGGTAAAACAACATCTGCATTAGCCTTATCAAAAGAACTTTTTGGAGAGTATTGGAAACAAAATTTTAATGAATTAAATGCAAGTGATGAAAGAGGTATTAATATTGTTAGAGGAAAGATTAAAGATTTTGCACGAACCGCACCTATTGGCAAATCAGGTTTTAAAATAATATTTCTAGATGAAGCAGATTCTCTTACAAATGATGCACAATCTGCCCTTAGAAGGACTATTGAAAAATATTCACATATTTGTAGGTTTATATTATCAGTTAATTATTCATCAAAGATAATTGAGCCTATTCAATCAAGATGCACAGTTTTTCGTTTTAACCCTATTAAAAGTGAAGATATTAAAAAACATATTTGTAAGATTGCTTCAAAAGAAAAACTTGATATCTCTGAAGATGGACTTGAAACTTTGATTTTTATTGCAAATGGTGATCTTAGAAAAGCTATAAATATACTTCAAGTAGGAGCTTCTGTTAATAAAAATATCACAGCTGAATTGCTTTTTGAAACTAGTGCAACTGCAAAACCAGATGATGTTAAAAATCTAATTAACTCTGCTTTATCAGGTAATTTTATGGCTGCTAGAAATCAGCTTTATGATCTTTTAATTAAAAATGGTTTAAGCGGTGAAGATATAATTAAACAAATTCACCAGTCAATATATAATTTATCAATACCTGATGAAAATAAAGTAAAATTAATAGAAAAAACAGGTGAAACCGAGTTTAGATTAACTGAGGGAAGCAATGAGCATATCCAGTTAGAAGCATTATTAGCACAATTTGCACTTGAAGGTGGAAATCTAAAGTAAATCAAAGGTTTTTACTTGTAAAATCATCGATTATTTTATCTAGTTCTTGAGCTGTTTTATCCCCAACACTATATCTAACACGTACAATTGGTTTACTAGATTTTAGAACACGAGTTATATCAATTGGTGTACCACTTACAACAATATCACAATCAGTATTATTAATTGTCTCTTCTAATTCTTTTATTTGTTTGGAGCCATAACCCATAGCTGGTAAGACATTTGTTAAATGTGTGTATTTGTTAAATGTATCCGCAATAGACCCAACTGAAAAACCCCTTGGATCAATTATCTCTTTTGCACCAGCATCCTTTGCAGCAACAGTCCCAGCACCATATGGCATACTACCATGAGTAACAGTAGGCCCATCTTCAATTACTAAAACGCGTTTACCAGATATCATGCTTTTATCTTCTGCTATAACAGTTGAAATACCATCAATAATTTGAGCTTTTTGATTAACTTTTTTGATATTTTCTCTAACTTTTTCAATATCTTCTTTTTCAGCTGTGTTAACCTTATTTATAATAACAACATCAGCGGTTCTAGTATTTACTTCACCAGGGTAATAACTAGTTTCATGACCTGGCCTATGTGGATCTGCAATAGTAATTAGCAAATCTGGTTTGATAAAAGAAAAATCATTGTTACCCCCATCCCAAATAATTATATCAGATTCTTTTTCAGCCTCTCTAAGAATCTTTTCGTAATCAACACCTGCATAAATTACACCACCCATATCAATGTAAGGTTCATATTCTTCACGCTCTTCAATTGTACAGTTGTATTTATCAAGGTCATCATATGATGCAAAACGCTGACAAGTCTGCATAACAAGATCTTTATCATAAGGCATCGGATGACGAATAGAGGCAACTTTATGACCTTTTTTTCGAAGAGACTCAAAAATCTGACGAGAAACCTGGGATTTTCCACAACCTGTTCTAACAGCACAAACAGCTATCACAGGTTTTGATGATTTCAACATAGTATTATCAGTTCCCATAAGTATAAAATCTGCACCAGCTGAATTAACAAGAGAGGATCTATTCATAACATAAGGATAAGGTAAATCACTATATGCAAAAATTACTTGATCTATATCATTTTCTTTTATTAAATCTGTAATTTTTTCTTCTGGGTATATTGGAATACCATTTGGATATAAACTACCTGATAGTTCTTTAGGATATTTCCTTCCTGCTATATCGGGTATTTGTGTTGCTGTAAAAGCAACTACTTTGTATTCTTCATTGTCTTTGAAATATACATTGAAATTATGAAAATCTCTACCAGCTGCGCCCATAATTATTACTTTTTTTTTCTCTGTCATAAAAAATCATGCCTCTGACTGCTCAACGGGTAACAAATAATCGTTTAAAGATTTTTCTTATATAAAAAAAATAAAAAAAAAATAATTTATGCAGTTATTTGCATAAATTTATTTGCAACTTCTTCAGCAACTTCAAGTGATGTGTTCTGACCACCAAGATCATAAGTTTTTACTTTTCCTTCTTTTATTACTGTTGAAATTGATTTATCAAGTCTAATAGCATCTTCTTTTTCTCCTAACCAATCAAGCATAAGTTTTAGTGATTGAAGCATAGCTGTTGGATTTACTTTATATTGACCTGCATATTTTGGGGCTGAGCCATGAGTTGGTTCAAAAACTGCGAAACCATTACCGATATTACCACTTGCTGCAAAGCCTAAACCACCTACTAGTTGTGCCGCTAGGTCTGATATTATATCTCCAAACATGTTGGAAGCTACTAATACATCATAATCTTGAGGGTTTTTAACAAGCCACATACACATTGCATCTACGTTTGTTTCCCAGAGTTCAATATTTGGAAATTCTTTTGCAATTTTCCTTGCTTCATGAACCATCATACCACTAGTTTCACGGATAACATTTGGTTTTTCAACTACGGTTACTGATTTTCTATTATGTTCTTTTGCATAGTTGAAAGCTTGCCTTAATATATTTTGACATGCTTTTCTAGTAAAAATTCGTGTAGATATCGCTAGATCATTTAGATCTGTGTTTTCAAATTTTTTCATTTTAGGATGATTCTTGTTCAATACATTAAATACATCCTTTGGGACAGGGTTAAATTCTACACCTGAGTAAAGACCTTCTGTGTTTTCCCTGAAAACAACTAAATCAATGTCATCTCTATAATTTAAGGGATTTCCTTCAAATGCTTTACATGGTCTCATATTTGTGTGAAGATTGAGCGTCTGTCTCATTCTAACTATTGGACTTGAATATACAAATCCTTTATTTCTTATTGAGGGATCTAATTCTTTTTGAGCTTCATCTTTTGGTTTTGAAGTAATAGCTCCAAAAAGACCACAATCAACTTCTTTTAACAGTTTTATTGTCCTCTCTGGTAAAGGATCTCCTTCTTTTTTCCAAAACTCCCAGCCAACATCACCTGGGATATATTCGGCATCAAGACCAATTTTATCAAGAACAATTTTAGCTGCGTCCATTACGTCGTTTCCGACGCCATCTCCTGGTAACCAAGCTATTTTATATTTTGCCATAAAAAAGTATAATTCGTTTTTTTGTTTTAAAGTTTTTTAAGAAATTATTTATTTTTTCAGCTCACCTAGAGTTGTATATCTCTCCGCAAAAGCATTATGTTTATGTATAGATTCTTCACTTTCACTTCTGACAATTACTATTACATCATCTGGTAGATATGAGTATTTTTCAAGTACTAAACTTAGAATATCTCTTACAACGTCTTCTACAAATTTAGGGTTTTTATGAGCATTATATACAAGTTGTCCTTCTTCTCTTCTCTTTAATATTGCATAAGTGGGGCTGCTAAATGATTTCTCGGTTATATCAATTAAATCATTTGCATCAACTGATTTTTCATCACCAGGGACTTCGATCATCAGAGTTGTAATATTGCGTTGATTATGAGTTGGTGGTATATCTTTTTCATTATATTTACCAATAGTTTTTATTACTTCTCTTGCACATGGACAAGCTGTCATTCCAATTACTTTTACCCCTATTAATTTTTTTAGGTCACCGTTTTTTTTTGCTCTTGCTTCTGCAACGAGTTTGAATGGTTCTAATCCTTTTTCCCCTGAAGGGTAATTTCTTTCTAAAAAATAATCTGCTTCGGCTTTTACCTCTGAAAAAGTTGCGTAATCATGTTTTTTAAGTAGTAATTTTGCTGTTTGAGCACAAAATGTCTCAAGGTCTGTTATAGGTTTTTTTAGATTTTTGTCCATGATTTCTGATATTAATTCAAGATTTCTTGACATATGGCTACCTTTTTGAGTAGCAGGAAGATCTACAAATATATCCATTTTAACAATTAATGGATTTGGGGTTTCCATATTTGGTCTTTTGATATGTATTAGTTTTTTTACACCAGTGACGCCTACCCTTGAGATTTTAAAATTTTGAGTAGATGGACTGGATTGTACATCTGGTAAGTCTATTGGATTCATATGTTTTAACCGTTAATAGTGATTATATTATTATAAATTAAATTTCGCTTTATACTCAATTTTGCAAAAAGTATAAAATAAACCTTTTTGTATTCGCAGAGTAATAGTTTTGCCGCTGTGGCTTAGAGGTATAGCGATTCCTTGGTAAGGAATAGGTCACGGGTTCAATTCCCGTCAGCGGCTTAAATTTATTTTTTGTTTTTAAATCTATGTTTTGCCCATAAAACCAAGAATGTTGGTAGTACAAATACTGATGCTAGAAAACTAAACAATATTGTAAGAGCAGTAATTCCACCGAATTGTTGTATAGGTGGTAACAATGCAAATACAAGTATTCCAAAACCACCAATAGTAGTTGCAGCCGCACCAAACAAAGCTGTTCCAGTATGTGTCACAGTATTAAGACATGCTTCATCAACATTATAATCAAAATATTTGAGATCTTCAAGGAATCTATGAGTAATATGAATACCATAAGTAATACCAAGACCAATTGTCAAAGATGCAATAGTAATTGTCATAACATTTAACGCTGTATCAGTAAGATACATAGCAGCAAAAGTCCAAATTACACAAAAAACAACAGGTGTAATAGTTATTGCACCAAGTATAAATGATTTCCATTTATACCAGAAAACAATAGTAAGAACAATCAAAGAAATAATTATCGTTATTATAAGCGAACGAGTCTGACTATCATTGAGTGTATCCATTAAGATTTTTGTAAGAATAGGCCCACTTGTAACAGTTACCTCATCAGATGATTCCTCAAGAGGTTTTTTATCAGCTTTAAGCTGTTTATATAATGTTTCTATTGCTTCACCATCATTTGTTTCAACATCAACTTTTAAACGAATAACAGTGCTATCAAAAGAATTATCATCTGACATATGTAAAACATTTTTAACAGATTTTACAGCAAAAGGATTATTGTATAGCCACATAAACATGTATGTAATATTCTGTTTAGTAGCCGATTCTTTTGGTACTCCTTCTGAGGTCATACTCTGGTTATATAAAAATTCAAAATCTGAACTATAAACATCAAGTGGATTAACATTTGTCATATTAGTTGCCCAATCCTGCATTATATTTAGTATTGAATTTGTCTCAGTAGCAAGTACAGCTTTATCATCTTCTGTGTTTTCAATGGTTTTACCAATATCTCTTAAAAGACCAGGATCAGAGATATCACCCTTTACAAGTATATCTGCCTCTTGTGCTTCACCACCTGCTATACTAAACTCATTTAACATATAATTTAGATCTTTTGATATATCAAGTTCTTCAGGTAGAAAATCTTCAAAATCAAACTCTGTGTTTATCTGTAAAGCTAGACTTCCAGCACCAACTGTTAATAGAAAAACAACAATAATTACTATCAGAGGATGTTTTTCTGCTGCAACAGCACCAGTACCCATTGCTTTACTAAGAGCTGTAACACCAGCTTTTTTAATTTTTTGTGTTTTATTATTTGAGTTGTCATTTCCAATTATAAGTTTTCCTTTTTTTAATCTTCTTTTATCCCTTAACATTTTACATGCTGGGACGAGAGTAATCATAATAATAAAACTTGCAATTATACCAATAGCACAAAGAATACCAAACTCTCCCAACAAACCTATGGGTGATGCTACATTTGATAAAAATGATACAACTGTTGTAACTGTTGCAAGAAGAAGTGCCATTCCAACAGACATTATTGTAATAATTATTGCTTGATCAATTTTTTTTCCTTTCTTGATTTCCTCACGATATCTCATCGTAATATGTATGCCATAGTCTATACCGAGCCCAACTATTAAAACCGGTACAGCAGTAGTTATTGGATTAAATGTAAAACCAAGTATTGATCCAAAACCATAAACCCATATTATTGCAAACACAAGTGCTAACAGGCTAATTAACATATCAAAACCATTTCTATAAATAATCGCAAGAATAATTATTACAAAAATAAATGCAAGAGGTAAAAGGATACTCATTGACTCATTAGTTGCATCCATTATCTCATTCATAATTATGCTTTCACCCATAACAGAGATCTCAGTTTCTTTCAGGTTACTTTTTTTTACAATATCATCCATTTTTACTTCCGCTTCAGATATTTTCGAACCATCTGAAGAAGACATAGGTCCAATCTCCATTATTGATGCATTTAAACTAATTGTGATAAGGGTACCTTTTGCTTTGAAAATATTCTCAGTTGGTTTGAAATCTTTAGTAAGTATCATTTCAAAAAGAAATTTAACCTGAGCCGGTGTTTGATTTGAAGCTAGAATACTACCAATTAATAATTTAATATCAGAGTCATTTAAATTTTTAAGAGCACTAATTTTCTGATCATAAGTAGGGCTTAATATGCCTTGTTGCTGAAGAGCACTTGATGCAATTATATCTGCTACAGAATTAATATTAACAGATGGAACATCAGGATTTTCTAAAACAGACACAATCAAAGAATCATTAAGTAGCTTTTTTTCAACCTCTAATATTTCAACTAAATCATCAGAGGTTAAAACATCATTATCCTTTGATTTAACAAGAATACTAACACTTCTTGTAGATGTAAACTTTTCAGAAACCTCCTCAGAAGCCTGTACAATCTCCATATCAGGCATAAAAGATTCTTCTGAAAATTCCTGGTTAATACCATTTATAGCAATAGAAGATACTGATAATAATGTAACAATTAAAACTATAGCTATCGTAATTAAAGGATATTTTGCGACCTTATTTCCAACTTTATCCATTACCATTTTTACTCACCACTAAACAATTTTTTTTTTTAAATTTATTTTTATATTATAAATAAACTTACTCGTACATCCAGTTAGCCTGGTAATAATTAAGTTCTATAATAATTTTTGTCAATAAGTTCTTTATAATATATTATTTAAAAATTACAAAACCAAAGTATTATTAACCTCTTCCTATTTGCGGTTTTTCTAACTACAAAACATTTAAGGGGCTAAACAAAGTGGATCCTGAAGAAATAGAAAGATTATGGTCATGTCCAAATTGCGGATCACAGATGAAAAAAATGGTTGAATCAACAACACCATGTCGAGTCTGCATACAATGTGGATGCTCAGTTGACGGAGAAGAAAAAACCTTTAACCCAGGTGTTTTATGTCCAAACTGTAACAACGAATTAGGTAACAACAAAGAATGTCCTTACTGTGGTTATGATCTGGGTTCAGATTTTGACTAAAAATAAACAAATTTTTTTTATATTTTTTTTCCGCATTTACTACAATAATCTGCGTCTTCGCTTTCTAGATACCCACAATGTGGACATTTAATTTTTATAACTTCCTTTACCTCTGATGAATTTTTATATCCTGATTCTTTTAACCCCTCACCAAAACTTTTTGAAGCAGTTTTAATTGCAGGAGAAAGCTCTGTCGCATAATACTTAGATACAGGTCTGATAATGCTAAGTCTAAGAAGAGCAATTCCAATAAATGCCATAAATGCACCAACCATAAAAAGAAGAGCATTTAATCCTGCGGAATTAAAACCTTGACTAGTAAAACTAGTAAAACCAATAATTGATATAACTACTCCAATGACTAACAATGGGATTCCAATAGCAATAAATGTTGTTTTA
>Ga0272442_10003447_pt1 | contig 22206 bp, 22 predicted proteins | sample SSMForm2O_FD_200262 | JGI IMG/M metagenome (GOLD analysis project Ga0272442, IMG submission 200262) | Marine sediment archaeal communities from Little Sippewissett salt marsh, Falmouth, MA, United States - SSM-Form-2O | ecosystem: Environmental > Aquatic > Marine > Wetlands > Sediment ...
GGCATACCGACCGACACTCCCGCCTGCGACGCCACCGACTACAGTTGCGCGGGCAACGCCACCTGTTATCAGGATACCTCTACCGGCAACCTCATCTGCCTCGACAACTGCTCAGCTCAATAGCCTGGACAAACAACAGCTTACAAAATATTTTGACGGAATCTGCATTTTTCACTTGACAATTTAGTTGTCATGATGACAATATGGTTGTCAAGGAGGATGCCATGAAAAAGAAAGAATCCCCAATGTGCCAGGAACGCGGAAGACGCTTCTTCTGGGGCGCCCTGCTGGTTGTCGGCGGCGTCCTGCTGTTGTCAGCCTTCTCGCACTCCCGCACGCAGGAAAACGCCGGCCACTTCAGTGCCCATCTGACCGACAAGCTGGACGCGGTGCTGGATCGGGTGGACGCCACCGACAGCCAGCGCGCACAAGCGGAAGCGATCGCCGAAGAGATCACGAAGTACTCCGGACATTTCGACGCCGCGCGCCGGGATCTCACCTCAAGGCTGATCGAGGCGCTGGCGCGCGAGGATGTCGACGTAGAGTCCTTCGCCTCGATCCGCATCGAGATGCTCGAGCTGACCGACGAGGCCTCCGCCAAGCTCTTCGACGCCCTGTACGATCTTTCCGAGCTGCTAACCCCCCAACAGCGGGCGGAGCTGCTGGAGCTGGCCCGGGAGCACCGATGAACCAGGCCGAAGCCCTGATCAGCGTATTCGAGGAAACCCGGGCTCTGTTCCACCGGTTGAAGGTGGTTGTCGAGCAGATCCACAAGGAGGGCCAGATGTCCGGCGGCTTGCGCGGGGTGATGCGCAGCCTGCTCGCCGAAGGCCCGCAAACGGTGCCGCAGATGGCCCGTACCCGCCCCACCTCCCGGCAGCACATCCAGGTGCTGGTCAACCGCCTGCTGGAGCTGGGCCTGGTGGAACTGGTCGACAACCCGGCTCACAAGCGCTCCCGGCTGGTCAGCCTGACGCCCGAGGGCAGAAAGCGCATCGAAGCGATGAACCGGCGCGAGGCCGCGCTGCTGCAAAAGCTGCAAGTCGACGTCTCCGAGAAAAGCCTTAACTCCAGCGCGCGCACGCTGAAGAAGCTGCGGGAAATTTTTGAAAGCGAAAAGTGGACGGCGCTACTGGAATAGCCGTCGGAAGGAGGCAGGTCATGGACGGGCAAAAACCGGATCTGGGTTTCAAAATGATGGCGATCACTTTCAAGATCCGCGACTTTTTCTCCCCTCGCGCGAAGGTCCTGGCCGAGGTGGGCATCCGGCCGGGATGGAGCGTCCTCGACTACGGCTGCGGCCCCGGCGGATACATAAAGGACACCGCCGAACTGGCCGGGCCGGAAGGAAAGATATACGCCCTGGACATCCACCCCTCAGCGGTGGCCATGGTCGATGCCCTGGGCCTGAAGAACGTGAAAACCATACTGTCGGACTGCGACACCGGCCTGGAATCCGGCAGCCTGGACGCGGTCTTGCTGTATGACACTTTCCACGACCTGAGCGAGTCCCAAAGGATCATCCAGGAGCTCCACCGCGTGCTCAAGCCCGGCGGGCTGCTGTCGTTCTCCGACCACCACATGCAGGAGGACGATATCCTGGCGTCAGTCGCAAACGGGCGCTTCGAGCTGGCCAGGAAAGGCAAGAAAACCTATACCTTCCGCAAAAAGCTCCCGGACTGACCCCCCCGCCATTTACAAACCGCACAACGTGCCCAGGTTGTTAAGTGCCATGGGGAAGGCGCTTTTACATATCGCGGTACTGGTGTGTCTTGCAGGAGGTGTGGCCATGGCCGGACCGGAAACCGAGAAGGCCACGTTCGCCGGCGGCTGCTTCTGGTGCATGGAGCCGCCGTTCGAGAAAATCGACGGTGTCGTCGCGGTCACCCCCGGCTATGCCGGCGGCGAGGAAGAGAATCCCACCTACCAGCAGGTCTGCTCGGGAGAAACCGGTCACGTCGAGGCGGTGCAGGTGGTTTTCGACCCGCAGAAGGTCTCCTACCAGGATCTGCTGGAAGTATTCTGGCGCCAGATCGACCCCACCGACGAAGGCGGCCAGTTCGCCGACCGGGGCCCGCAGTACCGGACGGCAATCTTCTACCACGACGACAACCAGCGCCGCCTGGCGGCAAAGTCGAAAAAATCCCTGGCTGGATCGGGACGCTTCGACAAACCCATCGCCACTCGCATCGAAGCCTACACCACGTTCTACCCCGCCGAGGACTACCACCACGACTACTACGAGAAGAACCCGGTGCGCTACAAGGCCTACCGCCAGGGCAGCGGCCGCGAGGGCTATTTGGAAAAGGTCTGGAAAGACCTCAAGAAGGACCTCTCCAAAAAGCTGACTCCGCTCCAGTACCAGGTCACCCAGGAATGCGGCACCGAGCCGCCATTTAGAAACCAATACTGGGACAATCACAAAGAAGGCATCTACGTCGACGTGGTCTCCGGCGAGCCGCTGTTTTCCTCCACCGACAAGTACGACTCGGGCACCGGCTGGCCCTCCTTCACCCGCCCCCTGGAGGCTGCCAACATAGTCGAAAAACAGGACAACGCCTACGGCATGAACCGCACCGAGGTGCGCAGCAAAAACGCCGACTCCCACCTGGGCCACCTCTTCGACGACGGCCCCCAGCCCACCGGAATGCGCTACTGCATCAACTCGGCGTCTTTGAGATTCATCCCCAAGGAAAATCTGGAAAAGGAAGGCTACGGCCGCTACCTGGAGTTGTTCAGCAAATAGGATGTGGGAATGAGGGGGGGGTGGTTCGAAACTAGCGAAGGGCTTGAAGCTGACGGCACACTTCCTGATCGCCCAACTGGCAAGCTCTGACCAGACAGTTGATGGCTGCTTTCTGATCGGGCTCGAAGGCGTCGCCCTTGGCAAGAACGTCGGCGGCGGCTAAACAGGCATCAGGATTATTGGACTGGCAGATCTTGGTAATGGCATCTTTGGCCTTGTCTTTGTCCGCAGGGCCACCTTCTCCTTTGATCAGCTCAAACCCATAGTAGAGGCAACCATAACCGTCGTTGCCATCGCAGGCCTTCTTGAAGTAGTTACGGCTGGCCTTCTTGTCCTTCTTGACGCCCTCACCCTGATGGAACATGACGCCAACCATAAAGCACCCCAGGCTCCTGCCTGCTCTACAGGAGTCCTCCATATGCTTGCGAAACATGACTTTTGATGCATCGGAATCGTCAAGCTTGGTAGCCAGAAGACCTAGATACAGACAGGTCTGCGGTTTGTAGGAGAGACAGCCCAACTTCATGAGACCAATATTTTTGGCGCGGGCATCATCCGATCTTTCTACTTCAGGCTGAATGAGATCGAAGTATCCGGCACAGGAACTCCCCTTGCCTTCGGTAATGCAAGAAGACAACAGAAGTGCTTTGATCATCCCGTTTTCATCTGCACTCATGTCGTCCGCTCTCACCGTCCCAGTCAGCGCAATCGAAGTTGCCGCCATGATAATGAGAACCAACACCGGGGCTTTCCAAGTTCTTTCTTTCTGGCACATGATCTTTCCTCCTTCTGGTTTAGGGTGTCTTCACGGCAAATGCCGCGCTTTCACCCCCGACTCAGAGCAATCAATGTGCCAACCGGACCCGGAGAATAAAATCCTGGATACTCAGGCAATTACATACGGCTGCTTATTGAGTCCAACCAACCCGTGACCGAAACTATCGGACACTGTGTCCGGAATCCGGACACAATCGGGGGTCAGACACTAGCACTTTGCACTTAATTTCGCAGGTATATCAACTTATTAGCCCAAATATGAAGTGCTAAGTGCTAGTGTCTGACCCTCGGTGCTCTTTAGTAGGGAAAGAGTTCGATGGGCGGGCAGCGGGGAGCCGAGCCGCCCTGCAGGCAGTAGGTGTCCTCCGGGTCCAGCGGGCCGTTTTCGAAAACCGTGAGCATGAATGTCGAGTCTCCGCCGTGGCCGCCGACGGTGGTCAGCTCCAGGTCGTAGCGGTTGGTCCCGGTCCAGATGCGGGCGACGTCCAGCCAGTTGTGGTGGGTTACCTGCCAGCACAGGGCATCGGCAGCATCGACAGTGGCCACCGATCCCTTCTTGCCAACCCGCACATTCAACAGAGTCCACAGCGTGGCGCTGCCGTCGGGGAAGGGCGAATCGTCCCGGCGCTCCAGCCGCATGCAGATCTCCCCGTCGGCGCTTTCAAGCTGCAAAACCGTGCCGGTCAGGAGATCGAAGCTGATCCCCGGATCGAAGCCGCAGTCCGGGGCGCCGCCGGGTTCTGCGGGGATATTGCTCAGATCGCACTCGCCGCCCCCGCCGTCGGCGTCCGCTGCGTCCGATCCACCGTCATTGCCGTTCGGGCCGCCGCCACATCCGTACAGCAGCACCAGCATGATCAAGAATGATCGCAAGTCCGCTCCTCAATACGGGCAGGGCTGCGGGGAGTCGACGCAGCTGGGGCCGTAATCGGGCAGGTCGCAGCAGGGCTCGACGGTCTCGCACCAGGTGCAACCGGCGCAGCTCTCGCAGCCCTGGGCGGGCTGGTAGTCCCAACAGCCGCCGGCGTAGCAGATCTGGTCGACCAGGCAGGCGTGGCCGCACGAGCCGCAGTTTTGCGGGTCGACGGTCAAGTCCACGCAGGCCCCGGAGCAGTTTTCCTGGGTGCAGGCGGCCGCCGCGCCGCAGACGCCGCCGGTGCACACCTCGGCGCAGACCTGGTCGCAGCCGCCGCAGTGGGCGGGATCCGAGCGGGTGTCGACGCAGACGACTCCGCACTTGGTCAGCCCCGGCCGGCAAACGCACTTGCCCAGCTCGCAGTGCTCGAAGCTCTTGCACCTGACCAGGTTGCAGCCGCCGCAGTCCTCGGGATCGCCGGAGACGTCCAGGCACTCGCCGTTGCAGTCGATGCTGCCCGGCGGGCAGCTGACCCCCCCGCCCCCGCACAGCCCGGATTCGCAGGTCTGCCCGATGGCGCAGGCTTCGCCGCATCTTCCGCAGTTGTCCACGTCGGTGGAAACGTCGGTGCACACTCCGTCGCAGTCCAGCTCCGCCAGGGCGCACTTGAGCTTGTCTTCGTCCGGACCCTCATCGGAGCCGGCGTCCTGACCCCCGTCCTGACCTCCGTCCTGGCCCGCGTCCTGACCGTCCGGCCCGCCGTCGTCACTGCAGGCCGGCATCCAAAGCAACATCGCCAGGAACATTATCCAGACTTTCACTACTAAACCTCCGGATTCAGTATGGGCACGGCTGCGGAGAATCGACGCAGGCCGCGAAGTACCCGGGCAAGTCGCAGCAGGGCTCTTTATCGGGACAGGAGTCGCACCCCGCGCAGGTTTCACACCCCAGCGCCGGCTCGTAATCCCAGCAAGCCCCGGCGAAGCAGACCTGATCGACCGCGCAGGCAAGTCCGCAGGAGCCGCAGTTCAGCGGGTCGAATGCCGGGTCGACGCAGGCTCCTTCACAGACGGTCAGAGTACAGGCCGCCGCCCCGCCGCACACGCCCCCGGCACACACCTCGGCGCAGGTCTGATCGCATCCGCCGCAGTGGGCCGGATCCGCGTTGGTGTCCACGCAGGTTCCCGAACAGTCGCTCAGACCCGGCCGGCAGGCGCAGACCCCCTGGTCGCAGAACTCCCGGTCCCCGCACGCACCCGCGTTGCACCCGCCACAGGACTCCGGATCCCCGGTGACATCCCGGCACTCGTCCCCGCAAGCCACGGTGCCCTCCGGGCAATTCAAGTCGGAGCATCCCGATACCAGCGACCCGATTACTATCAAGACCGGCAGGAACTTCATGATCCAGCCTCCCTACAGCTGCTTGAACACCCGGGCCAGGGGATGGCCGGGGGCGGCCAGGTCCAGGTCGTTGAAGTAGCCGTAGGGAGTTTCTACCACATTATAGCCGGTCTGCTCCAGGCGCGTTCTCGCCCGGTCGAAGAAGCCCCGGGAGAAGTCCTCGCCGGCCTTCTCCTCGCCGAGGTGGGTGAAGGAATGCAGGACCAGGGTCTTGGTCTCCCACTTGCCCGCGGCCCACTTGAGGTTCTTGACCAGCTTGGTCTCGACCTTCCCGGCCCGCTCCTCGTCTTCGGGCTCGACGTGGATGAAGGCCACCACCGCGTCCTGCACTTCGCCGGGCTTGCCGTCTTCGGCATCCTCCAGCGTTTTTCGGACCGGCTTCCAGCCGAAGCGCGAGCAGTACCACAAGAGAAGTCGCATCTAAGCCCCCTGTTTTTTTCTCAATCCGTTCAGCACCAGGTCCACCACCTCGCCGGCAAACTGCTCCAGGGACTTGCGGGACTTGAAACGGTAGTAAGGCGGGGTCATGAACTCGAAGAGGTTGGCCAGCACCCGGCCGGTGGCGGCGGGATCTTTCGATACGAAAACGCCGTCTTGGCAGGCTTGATCGACGATCTGGCCGAGCAGCTCACCGTGGCGGCGGACGTAGCGGTCGAGCCTCTCGACTATCTCGGGAAGTATGGAGGCGATCACGTCTTCGCTGTGGGGATAGCGGTTCACCAGGTCGAACAAGGTCATCAGCCGGTAGAGCACGCAGGCGCGGATGCGCTCGGCGGGCGGTTTGTCTTCGGACGCCAGTTTTTCGAGCTGGCGGGTGATGCGCTCGTTGGTGAGGTCGGTCAGGGCCAGCATTATGTCTTTCTTGGACTTGAAGTAGAGATAGACGGTGCCCTTGCCGACCTTGGCCTCCCGGGCGATGTCGTCGATGGTGGTCTTGGCGTACCCGTAGTGCCTTATCAGCCCCCAGGCGGCGTGGAGTATGGCGTCGCGCTTTCCGGTTTTTTCCCTGATTGCCCTCATCCCCTCTTTATCCGGTGCTCGCCGCAGACGATCACCGGCTCGCCCTTGCCGGCAAAGACCAGGGTCATGTTCAGCGCCATGCCGATTTCGACCGCCTTTGCGGTCGGCCGCGACACGCTGATCATCACCGGCAACCGAGCCCGGGCGGCCTTCTGCACCAGCTCGTAGCTGTTGCGCGAGGACAGAACCGCCACCCGGGCGTTCGACAGTTTACGGTCCATAAAGGCCTTGCCGATGGCCTTGTCCAGCGCATTGTGCCGGCCGACGTCCTCGGCGAAGGAGATCGGCTGTAGCTGATCGTCTAGTATCAAAGCTGCGTGCGAAGACCTGGTTGCCCGATAGTACTCCTGGTTTTTTGAAAGCAGATCGATGCATCCGAAAAGCCGGTCGGCGCCGATCTCGAAGCCGTCCTCAAACCGGGCCGGCTCCAGATCATCCTGCCGGAGGCGTCCGGGATCGAGCCGGACGTCGATTACGTTGGGATCCTGGTTTTCGTCGTAATCCATCGACTTGATGTCGTCCGGTGAGTCGACCAGCCCCTCCCCCAGGCAGAACCCGGCCGCGTGGGCCTCCTCCTCCCCAGGGGTCCGCATCACCGCCGCGTAGGGCTTTTCGTCTATGCGTATCGAGAGCGGTTCTTCCCCGATGAACTCGAGCGAACCGATCTTCCTGGTGCTCTTGCGGCCGCTCATCGGGACGCCAGGGATTCGACCAGGACGTAGGCCGCCTGGAGGTAGGAAGTCGGGCAGAGCTCGAAGCACTCCTTGCAGCCCGGGCATTCCTTGGCGGCGATCTCCGGAATGAAGCAGATCTCCTTGCGGATCCCCCGGTCGATGAACCCGACGGCGTGCTTCTGCTTGACCTCGGCGCAATAGCGCACGCACAGGCCGCAGTGGACGCAGAACGAAGCCTCCTTCTCGAAACGATTCTTGTCGGCCCCGTACTCGGCGGCGTATTCCTGCAGCTTGGGGGAATCCGGGGCGTGGGCCAGCAGGAGCTCCAGGATGACCTTGCGGATCTTGTCGATCTTCTCCGAGCGGGTCCTGACCACCAGGCCCTCCTCGGCCAGGTAGACGCAGGAAACCACCAGGCGGGTCCGGCCGCCGCTCTCCACTTCGACCATGCACAGCCGGCAGCCCCCGAAGGGCTCCAGCTTTTCATGGTAGCAGAGCGTCGGAATCGAAATCCCCGCTTGCAGGGCCGCCTCGAGGACGGTCATCCCCTCCTCGGCGACGACTTCTTTTTCGTCTATCTGCATGCGGATCTTTTTCATTTTTCCTTTTTCTTCCTGACGATGGTTCTCTGCTCCTCGGGAATCGGAGGCGGAACCGGCTCGCCCGAAATCTTCACAACCGCGCCGAAGCGGGAGGGGCAGACGTCCAGGCACACCCCGCACTGGGTGCACTTCTCCTGGTCGATTACGTGGATCTTGTTCTTGCCGCCGTCAATGGCTTTGGAGGCGCACTTTTTCATGCAGATCAGGCAGGCCTGGCACTTTTCCGGGTCGATGTAGTAGGAGGTCAGCGCCTGGCAGGAGCGGGCCGGGCAGCGCTTGTCCTGGATGTGGGCCTCGTACTCGTCGCGGAAGTAGCGCAGGGTGCTCAAGAACGGGTTGGGGGCGCTCTTGCCCAGGGCGCACAGCGAGGCCTCCACCGCCACCTCGGACAGCTCCTCGAGGGTCTCGATGTCCCCCTCGCGGCCCTTTCCCTCGGTGATCCGGGTGAGGATCTTGTGCATCTGCCTCAGGCCCTCGCGGCAGGGGACGCACTTGCCGCAGGACTCGTCGGTGAGGAACTCGATGAAGTACCGGGCGACGTCGACCATGCAGGTGTCCTCGTCCATCACGATCATCCCGCCCGACCCCATCATCGAGCCGGCGTCGGTGAGCTCGTCGAAGCCCACCTGCAGGTCCAAAAGGCTCTCGGGGATGCACCCGCCCGACGGCCCCCCGGTCTGCACCGCCTTGAACTTCTTGCCGCCCGGGATCCCGCCGCCGATCTTGTAGATGATGTCCCGCAAGGTCATGCCCATGGGCACTTCCACCAGGCCGGTGTTCTTGATCTTACCGACCAGCGAGAAGATCTTGGTGCCCTTGCTGCCCTTAGTCCCGATCTGGGTGAACCAGTCGGCGCCCCGGTTGATGATCAGCGGCACGTTGGCCCAGGTTTCGACGTTGTTGAGCACCGAAGGCTTCTGCCACAGACCCTTGACGTTGGAGCGGATGTACTTCGGCCGGGGCTCTCCGACCCGCCCCTCCAGGGCAGTCATCAGGGCGGTGGACTCGCCGCAGACGAAGGCCCCGGCCCCCCGGTGCACGATGACCTTGAAATCGAAGCCCGAACCCAGGATGTTCTCGCCCAGCAGGCCGTACTCCTCGGCCCGCGTAATCGCCAGGTTCACGTTCTCCACCGCCAGGGGGTACTCCTGCCGGACGTAGATGTAGCCCTCGCGGGCGCCGACGGTGTAACCGCCGATGATCAGCCCCTCGAGGACCGCGTGCGGGTTGCCCTCCAGAAGCGCGCGGTCCATGAATGCGCCGGGGTCGCCCTCGTCGGCGTTGACCAGCACGTACTTGGTGTCGCCCGGGGCGTTGCGGGACCCCTCCCACTTCCTCCCTGCGGGGAAACCGGCCCCGCCCCGGCCCCGCAGGTTGGACTTCTTGATCTCCTCCAGAACCGCCTCGGGGGTCATGCCCGAGAGGACCTTGGCCAAAGCGGAGTAGCCGCCGATGGCCAGGTAGTCATCGATGCTCTTGGAGTCGATCCGGATGTTGTTGCAGATTACCCGGCGCTCCTGGTTCTGGTAGAAGGGAATATCGGATTCGCGGGTGGCCTTTTCCTTGGTGGCCGGATCGACGTACAAAAGGCGCTCGACGACCTTGCCCGCCTTGATCGCTGACACGATCTCGGGGGCGTCTTCCGGCTTGACCTGCAAGTAGCAGATCTCCTGGGGATAGATCACCATCACCGGCCCGCGCTCGCAGAACCCCGGGCAGCCGGTCCCCTTGGTGTCGATCTCGGCGTCCAGGCCCTGGGTCTTGATCTCGGCCCGGATGGCCTCGATGACCTCCCGGGCGCCGAAGGCCAGGCAGCCGGTGCCGACGCAGATCGAGATACAGGGCCTGTCCGGATCTCTTTTGGACAGGATGTCCTGTCGGAGTTTCTCCAGATCCTGGGGCGTATTCAGCTTCACTCGTAGCCTTTCAGTACGTCGGCGGTGTTGGCCGCCGAAACGTTGCCGTGGGTCTTGCCGTCGATCTCCACAACCGGGCCCAGGGCGCAGCAGCCCAGACAGTTGACCGTCTCCAGGCTGAACTTCATGTCCAGATCGGTCTCCCCCGGCCGGATCCCGGTCAGGTCCTGCACCGTGCTCAGGACCCGCGGGGAACCGCGCACGTGGCAGGCGGTGCCCATGCAGACGTTGATCTGGTGGCGTCCCTTGGGCACCAGGCTGAAGGCCTTGTAGAAGGTGGCGATGTGCTGTATCCGGGCCAGGGAGACCCCCAGCCTCTCGCCGACCCGCTCCAGTGCCTCCCGGGAAAGCCAGTTGTCCTCGCCCTGGATATCCAGCAAGATCTGGATCAGCGAGCTGGCCTCGCCCTGATGCCGGTCGATGATCTTTTCGATTCGGTCCGCTTGCATGGCCCGGGCCTCAACCCCGGGCAAGCGCGTAACGCTTGCCCTTCACGTCGTACTTGACCAGCCCCCGCCGGGACGAGTCGTTCATATGCCTGGAAACCTCGGACGGGTTCAGCCCCAGGATCCCGGAGATCTCCGCGGTCGCCAGGGGTTTCTTCTCCAGAAGCAGCAGGATCCGGCTGACGGCCAGCTCGTCGGCGAACAAGTCGTCGAACAGCCGGTTCAACTCGTCGCTGTTGTAAAACTCTTCGTATTCCCGGTCGGTCCTGAAGCGCACTCTCAGCTTCTCCCGCTCCACCAACTTGAGGTAGGGGATCAGCCGGTCGACCGCCGTCAGCCGGGACTTGAGTTCATCCGCATCCAGCCCCTCGGCCTTGCCCAGGGGACCGATCTCCTTCAACTTGCCCACAAAGTCCTGCATGACCTCGGCGAACCGGATCCCCTCGGAGGCCGACACCCACTCCAGCCGCAACCTGTCGGGGTTCACCCCGGCCCGCTCCAGCAGCTTCTTGGTCAGGTGCACGATGCTGATCGCATCGTAGTTGCCCTCGGTGACGTAGTGGCATTCACCCAGCCAGCAACCGCCGATGAACACGCCGTCAGCCCCGCTCGAGAAAGCCCGCAAGATGAACGCCGGGTCGACCCGGCCGGAGCACATCAGCCGTATCACCCGCATGTTGGGGGGATACTGGTACCGGGAAACCCCGGCGAGATCCGCCCCGGCGTAACAGCACCAGTTGCACAAAAAACCCAGGATCCTGGGTTCGAATTCTCGCCCGGCGGCCATCTCAGGTCACTCCCGCTGAAAACGCGTCAATCTGGCAGAACACTTCTTCATCGGTATAGTGCTTCAGGGTGATGGCGTTGGTCGGGCACTTGGCGTTGCAGAGTCCGTCACCCTTGCACAAGACCGGGTTCACGTAGGCCTTCTTGCCCTTGGCGGTCTCCCGGAACTCTATGGCGCCGTAGGTGCAGGCGGTGATGCAGGCACCGCAGGCCACGCAATCGTCCTCGTTCACCTCGCAGACCGACCCGGAAGCCGTGACGGTGTCCTGGGAGAGCAGGGTCACCGCCCGGCCGGCGGCGCCGTAGGCCTGGCTGATCGCCTCGGAGATGTGCTTGGGATAATGGGCGGTCCCGCACAAAAAGACGCCGTCGGCGGCGAAGTCGACCGGCCGCAGCTTGACGTGGGCTTCCTGGAAGAATCCGTCCGGGTTCAACGGCACCTTGAACAACCGGACGATCTCCTGGCTTCCCTCCGCGGGCACCACCGCGGCCGACAAAACCACCCGGTCGGCGTCGATGGCCAGCCGCTTTCCCAGGACCGGGTCGGGAACCGTCACCCGCAAGACCGGCCGGCCCTCCGCCTCGACCGCCTCCACCTCGGGCTTGTCCTCCGGCTCCCAGCGTATAAACTTCACGCCCAACTCCGCCGCCTCGCGGTAGTAGTCCTCTTTGAAACCGTAAGTGCGCATGTCCCTGAAGAGTATGTGGATGTCCATCCCCGGGCGGGCTTTTTTCAGCTTCAAGGCGTTCTTGATGGCCTGGCTGCAGCACACCCGCGAGCAGTAGTTCCGGTCCGCCTGCCGGCAGCCGACGCACTGGATCATCACCAGGCACCCGGAGTCGAGCAGGCCCTCGTCCCCCTTCACGATCCGGTCTTCCAGCTCCAGCTGGGTCAGCACCCGGTCGTCCTCCCCGTAGAGGTACTCGGTGGGCCGGTATTCCCCGGCCCCGGTGGCGATTATGGCGGCGCCGTGGCGGATCTCCTGGACCCGGCCCTCGGATTCGACCGTGGTGGCGAAATTCCCGACGTAGCCGGTAACCCCGGTGATTTTAGCCCGGTGATAAACGTGGATGCGGGGGTTCTTGTAGACCTTGTAGACCAGCCCCCGCAGGTACGCCTGGACGTCCATCCCCTCCAGGGTGTAGTGGAGCCTCCGGGCCATCCCGCCCAGGAACTCGTCCTTTTCCAGCAGGTGGACCTCGAACCCCTGTCCGGCCAGGCTCAGGGCGCTGGTCATCCCGGCCAGCCCCCCTCCCACCACCAGGGCGGCCTTGTTGACCGGCAGGTCGAACTCCTGCAGGGGCTCCAGGTTCAAGGTGCGGGCGACCGACATCCGGACGATGTCCTTGGCCTTGTCGGTAGCGTCTTCCTTCTGCTTGGAGTGAACCCAGGAGCAGTGCTCCCGGATGTTGGCCATGTCGAAGAAGTACTGGTTGATCCCGCCCTCCCGCAGCGTGTCTCGAAACAGCGGCTCGTGGGTCCGGGGGGTGCAGGCGGCCACCACCACGCGGTTGAGCTTCTTTTCGCGGATGGTGCTGGATATCTGCGCGGCGGCGTCGGTGGAACAGATGAACAGACCCTCCTCGGCGTGGGCCACGTGATCCAGGGTCTTGGCGTACTCGACCACCGAGGGAACGTCCACCACCCTGCCGATGTTGGCGCCGCAGTGGCACACGAAGACCCCCACCCGGGCGTCCTCCCCGGAGACATCCCGCTCGGGCGGATAAACCCGCGCCTTGGCCAGCTGGCCCCGCCGGTAGTCCAGAAGCTCGCCGGTGAGGGCGTTGGCCCCGCTGGCGGACATGACCGACTCGGGGATGTCCATGGGCCCCTGGAAGGCGCCGCTTACGAACACCCCCGGGCGGGAGGTCTTGATCGGATTGGCCGGGTTGGTCTGGCAAAACTTGTGGTGATTGAGCTCGATGCCGAACTGGCCGGCCAGGTCCTCGACGTTGGGGGGCGGGTTCAGCCCTACCCCCAGCACCACCAGGTCGAACTCCTCCTCCTTGACGCCTTCATCGTTGGTGGAGTAGCGGATGGTCACGTTCCTGGTTTCCGGAATCTCCCTTCCCACCGACACGTAGCTTCTGATGAACTTCACCCCGGGGAGATCCGCCGCCCGCTGGTAGAACCGCTCGAAGTCCTTGCCGTAACTACGAATGTCGTTATGGAAGATGGTAGCCTGCATGTCGGCGTCGTGGTCCTTCGCCAGGATCACCTGCTTCTGGATGTACGAACAGCACACCCCCGAGCAGTAGCTGTTGCCGCCTTCGGTGACCTGCCGGGAGCCCACGCAGTGGATCCAGGCCACCTTGTGGGGATGCTGCTTGTCCGAGGGGCGCAGGATCTCGCCCTCGTGCGGCCCGGTGGCACACAGGAGCCGTTCGAAGTCCAGGCTGGTGACCACGTTTTCATACTTTCCGTAGCCATAGTCGCCCCGCAGCTTCGGGTTGAACACCTCGTAGCCCGGGGACAGGACGATGGCCCCGACCTTCAGCTCCAGCTTCTCCGGCTTCTGGTTGAGATCGATGGCTTCGTTCTGGCAAACGCCCACGCAGATCGAGCACTTCTTTTCCTTCAGGTACAGGCAGTCCTCGTGGATGTAGGGGATCAGCGGGACCGCCTGGGAAAAGTAGATGTGGATGGCCTTGTTGCCGGACAGGTCCTGGTTGAAGGGGTCCGGGACCTCCACCGGGCAGTATTCCACGCAGGTGGTGCAGCCGGTGCAGCGATCCTCGCGGATGTAACGGGGCTTCTTGGTAAGGCTGACGGTGAAATCGCCGGCCTCTCCCTCCACCCGGTCGATCTCCGTGTAGGTCAATATCTCTATGTTGGGATGCCGGTCGCACTCGATGAACTTGGGGGACTCGATGCACATGGAGCAGTCGTTGGTGGGGAAGGTCTTGTCGAGCTGGGCCATCTTCCCGCCGATGGTCGGCGATCTCTCCACCAGGTAGACCCGGAACCCCGAGGTGGCCAGGTCCAAGGAGGCCTGGATCCCGCTGATCCCCCCGCCGACCACCATCACGTCTCCGAAATTTTTCGTCTCCTGGCTCACTCCAGTGCGTCCCTTACAATCTCGGTTATGTCCTTGATCTCCGGCCCCGCTTCCAAACCCAGCCGGCTCTCCTCGAAGTTGGTGATGCAGTAGGGGCAAGCGGTGGCCAGCACCTCGGCGCCGGCCTCGGAAGCCTGCTGCAGCCGCAGGTCGGAAAATCTCTCGTCCTTGGGGGTGTCCATCCACACCCGGCCGCCGCCCCCGCCGCAGCACAGGCTGTCCGCACGCGAGTCGGCCATCTCGACCAGCTCGAGCCCGGGCACCATTTTCAAGACCTCCCGGGGCTCGTCGTAGATTCCGTTGTGGCGGCCCAGGTAGCAGGGGTCGTGGTAGGTGACCTTCTTGGGGTACTGACCGGTCAGATTGATTTTGCCCGCCTCGATCAGCTCGAACAGCAACTGGGAGATGTGCACCACCTCGAAGTTGACCATGAACTCGGGGTACTCGTTCTTGATGGTGTGATAGCAGTGCGGGGAGGAAACCAGGATCTTCTTCACCCCGGAGTCGACGAAGTTTTTTATATTTTCCCGGGCCAGGGCCCGGAAGACGTCCTCGCCGCCGGTCTTGCGGATGCTCTCGCCGCAGCAGCTCTCCTTCGCGCCCAGGATCCCGAAATCCACCTTGGCCCGGTCGAGGATCTCGGCGGTGGCCGCGGCCACCTTCTTCATCCGGGGGTCGTAGCTGCAGTAGCAGCCGACGAAGTAGAGATACTCCATCCCCTCCTCGAACGGCTTGACCGGAAGGTCCCGGGCCCAGTCGGCCCGTTTTTCCCGGTCTTCGTTGAGGGGGTTGCCCTGGGTGGTCAGGCTGCCCCGGATGGTGCGCACCGCCCGGGCCGATTCGGGGAAGACCCCGTACTCCGAGGCGATCCGGCGCAGGGACACGCTCAGCTCGATCTGCTCCACCCCCCGGGGGCACTGCGATGGGCAGTTGCCGCAGGTGGTGCAGCGCCAGATGTCGTCGCCCTCCACCTCGGTCAGGCCGAAGGTGGCCTCGCGGATGAGCTTGCGCATGGAGAAGGGCCGCACCCGGTTCCAGGGGCAGACCACGTCGCACTTGCCGCACTGGTAGCACAGGTCGTAGGACTTGGCCCCGGCCTTCCTTATCTCGTCGATTATCTCGGCGTATGGGGCGACGGTTTCCAAATCATCAGCCCTTCTTGGACATCCGGTTCACGACTTCCGCCACCTTCTCCAGCCCGTACTTGTCGGCCAGCGACTCCAGGCTGATTTCGATGTCCATCGCCGGCTCCTCCTCTTCATCAACTTCCTCTTCCCTTTCCTCGTAGATCAGGGCATCGCTCAGGCACCACTGGACGCACATGGGCTCTTCGAGGGGCGGATCGCTCTCGCACATGTCGCACTTGAGCGGCAGGCCGGAATCGGGCTCCTTGAAGATATCCCGCGACGAGCAGGAGGCCCGGCAGAAGGCGCACTCGTCGTACTCCTTGCCGTTGATGATGTACTTGTCCCTCCCGGCGCACTCGGCGGGCGTGTACTCGCCGGCGTAAACCGGAACATAGATATCGGTGAACGGCTCGCGGATCACCCGGATGCGGGACCGGGCCGGGTTGACGCTGCTGTACTTCGGGGTGGCGTGGAAGGCGGAGCAGATCACCTCGCACGCCCGGCAGCCGTTGCACTTGTCCACGTCGACCTTGATGGTCTTGATTATCTTGGTCTTCTTATCGGCCGTCACGGCTCTTGCCCTCCGGTCAAAATTCCCCTCTGGACGAAATCCTCGGCCACGTAGTCAAGACCCAGCTCCCTCAGGGACTTCTCGGTGGGAATGCCGTCCTGGTTCCAGCCCTTGAACTCGTAGTAGGTGTCCAGGAGCTTCTTTTCCAGGTCGGGGAACCGCTTCTTCCAGTGATCCGCCGGGGGCGCCTCGTCTTTTCTGCGCATGCCCCGGCGGATGTTGATGGCCCGCACCAGGGTCCGGTAGCGCTTGGCCGCCAGGCTGAGCTTTTCCTCGTCCATTTCGATGCCGGCTCCCGCGGAGATGAAAGACGGGTAGTTGTGAATGTGGTAGGGCGGCTTCAGGTGGAAGGACGACACGCCGGCACACATCCCCAGCGCGTCGTCGATGTAGTGCATGCGCTCCTGCCAGTCGACGATGTCGCAGGCCATCTCGGGAGTCGGGTAGTAGGGGTTGGCGTTGTCCCCGCGCGGCTCCCAGTCGAGGAAGTACTGCTTGAACCGGTCGTCGGGAACCTGGAACCAGTCTTTCACGAACTTCTCGCGGTGCTCCCGCTTGGGATAGGCCGCCTGGGGGAACTGCCCTTCGATCTGGGTGATGTTGATCTTCTCCCCGGTGCAGTACATCAAGAAGTAGACCGGGTTGAGCATCGACAGTTTCAGCGGAAGCTGCTCGTGCTTCTTGATGTTGTTGTGGGCGTACTCCTCGGCGCCCTTGCCGATCTTCTTCGACGCCCAGTAGGTGCCGTCGGCCAGGATGTCCCCGATGCCCTCCCGGCGAACGATCCGGTCGAGCAGCCAGTAGAACCTTCCCTGGGTGTCCTCGGGCATCCCGGGGAAGTCGTCCTTGGTCAGGATACCGGCTTCCAAGAGCTCCAGGGCGAAGGCCATCACCTGGGGGGTCGAGTAGCCGTCCACGCCGTACTCGGTGGCGCGCTGGGCGATGGTCAGGCCGAACTCCAGGTTTGCGTAGGCCGCCATGGTGTAGGTGAGCTTCGAGAAGCACTTCATCATGTAGGTGGGCAGCCCCTTCATGTTGACGGTCGCGCCGCATTTCAGCGGGCAGTTGTAGCAGCTGATCAGCCGGGTCCGCCCGGACTCCAGGGTCTCTTCCCACTCCTTGGCGATATCCTCGTTCCAGAACCCCTTGCGGCGCTCGCGGGCGTTGCCCCACATGAAATTCTCGGTGTGCCACTTCTCGTCGTGGATGGCCATCTCCTGCGGCGAACCCAGCACCGACAGGATGGGTATCTGCCCCGGGATGGGGTGATCGTCGCGCCACTTGATGTAATCCAGAACCTCCTGGCAAAGCTCGAAGTACTTTTCCGGCTTGGCGACGTTGATGTCGTTGGTCCCCCGGACGGCGATGGCCTTCAGGCCCTTGTCGCCCATAACCGCCCCGATCCCGCCGCGGCTGGCGCTGGAGCGCCCCTGCTCGATCGAGGCGTAGAAGACCCGGTTCTCGCCGGCCATGCCTATAGCCGCCACCTGGGCCCGGGGCTCGTTCAGCTCCTGGCGAATTTTCCGCCGGGTCTCGTTGGCCCCCATGCCCTTCAAATGGGAGGCGTCGCGCAGCTCCACCTTGTCGTTGTGTATCCACAAATAAACCAGCTCCGGCGACTTGCCCCGGAAGATCACCTTGTCGTAACCAGCGTATTTAAGCTCCGGCGCCAGGAAACCGCCCATCATCGAAAACGCCATCAGCTTGGTCTGGGGCGAGAAGGTCGAGACGATCGTCCGGTTGCACCCGGTAGCCGGCGTGCCGCACAAGAGCCCCGTGGCGAAGATCAGCAGGTTCTCGGGGTCGAACGCATCCGCCTCCGCCGGCACCCGTTCCCACAGAATCTTGGCGTTGGTTCCCAGGCCCCCCAGATACAGCTCGGTATCCTTGGGATCTGAGGCCACCCGCTCGATATTTCCCCGGGTAAGATCGATTTCCAGGTTATATCCAGTTTCCGCGTACCTCATTGTATTTCCTCAGTATTGCCGGTCCATGAAAACTGACCAAAAAACCATTATAGTCAGTATTCCACAATTGCGGGCAGCTTGCAAGAGAAATATATTAGAAGCAGGCACGAGAAAGGAGAGATCTCATGCGGCGTGTAATCGGCCTGTTGTTGGTCCTCCAGACGGCTTCCCTGGCGGCAGCCGGGAACTCCTCCGACAAGAAACAGATCGACTTCATCAACCGGACGCTGGAGCAAAGACTCAAGACCATCCGGCAGCAGCTCAGGGACAACCAGTTGAATCTGGTGGAAAAGAACATCCGCGGGGTAACCGAGTCATTGCGGGAGATGGCCCGTCTGACCAAGAGCATCCGCAAGACCGAGCCGGGGTACTCGCCCGACCCGCCCATCGACTTCGGCGCCGGGCCGGCCAACTCCCGGCAGCGCGAGTACGCCCAGGCCAAGAAGCTGGCCATTGACGCCGGCAAGCAGATCAACCGGGACTACCAGACCGCCAACGAAGCCCTGCTGAAGGCCAAGAAACGGCAGATGGCCACCATCGCCATTTCGGCGTTGAAATTCACCATCGAAAACGCCCCCGGCCGGCAGGGCGGCAAGGTCTCCGACCTGGTGGTGGAGGGAGTCAAGAAGCTGAACGGCTACCTCATGGACAAGTACATCTCCCAGCCGATCGCCCGCATCTCCGAGGTGGATCTTCTAAAAAACAACTTCATTGCCATATCCGACGCGGCCAGGCTCATGAAGGTCCTGGACCAGAGCCGGGAAAAGGTGCTGGGGGTCGCGCGGAAGATGGACCAGCAGGTCAAGATCCTCGACCCGGCGGCGGCGGCGGAGAAGGAGTGGGGGAAGTACGCCTGGCTGAAGCAGGCCGGGGCCGGACAACTGACGGTGAAGGTACTGAACGTCAGCTCCCGGGACCTGGAAATCCGCCTGGGCGGCCAGATCGTCAAAAAGGGCCAGACCATCAAGATCAACAACCCGGTGACGGTTTCTTCGCGGGTGGTGGGCAAGCGCCGCAAGTTCTGCAGCGAGCGCCGGGAATATGCCAAGCGCACCAAGACCATCATCGTCCACCCGGGCCCCGGCGGCGGCCCGGAGGACTCCCTGGTCTACTCATCCAGCCGCATCCCCGCCAGGTCGTCGTGGACCATCAAGAAAGAGTCCTTCACCTGGAAACCTTCTTTCAACTCATCCGTCGAGGACGATCCCAAGGCGCTCAGCGGGGCCTACTGGAAGCTGGAAAAGGGCCGGGTGCGCTGGAAGCTCGAAGGCCAGCCGGGGGAGCAGGTCAACGTGAAGGTCGACGGCAAGATCGACTGGCTGTTCGAGGCCAACCGCCACGGCAAGAAGATCAAGAACGAAGAAACCAACGACGGCTCGGCCACCCTGGTTCTGCAAATAGTAAAATAGGAGCACCGCGCTCAATGAAAAAAAAGGTGTCGATGATCGCTCTCATCGTAGTAATCGCAATCGCCTACCTGTACGCGGGGCCGTTGATGTTCTCCTCCTGCGGCAACGTGGGTGACTACGCCCTGGAAAGGCTGCGCGCCTGCCCCAAGGCCGTCGAGCTGCTCGGCGACGGCATCAACACCAGCTACGGCTGCTCGTGGGGCAGCACCGAGTCGACCGGCAACACCGAACGCGCCTCGGTGAGAATTCCGGTCGCCGGCAGCAAGGCCAGCGGCGCCTACCACTACGCCGCCGACCGCATCGGCAGCGACATCCGCTTCTCGGGAATGCTCGAAGTAGGCGACCAGCAGGTGAACATCGCCACCTGCACATTAGTGACAATGAGCTACGCCGAAGCCGCCCACACCGGCGAAGGCGCCTTCGACGGCAAGGTCACCCGCTCCACGCACCCCAACGTCTCCGCAGGCAGCACCTGCAACGGCACCTTCACCCTCCGGGGCACTCAGAAGCCCGCACAACTCCTGGTCAAGTGCGACGGCGTCCTGATCTACCGCGGCGTAGCCACCGCCCGAAACGACGTCAACGATCCCCAAAACCCCGACGACGACATCCTGACCCTGACCGACGAAAACACCAGCGACATCGACAAGACCCCCACCCTCAAGCTGAAAGCCCAGGAAGGCAAGGCCGACGGCGAGTCCGGAACCATGACCGTAACTGACATCGAACACGGCAACCAGCCGGCCTTCGAAATCGAGATCGCCTTGTAGGCAAAATACGATGGTGGTAGGATCGGCCCTGTTTCCAGTGAGAGGAGGTTTCAACGTGGGGCGGATGCTTTTTCCGGTCGGAATGTGTTTGGCACTAGCTTTCTTTTCATCCTGCGGAGACAAAGGCGGAAACGATCTGCCCGATGACCCGTACGAGGGGCTGCGCGACGTGGCCATCGGAGAGGTCGAATGCAACGGCGATAGTTGTTGTCTCAAACGCTGCTGGGGCGACAATGACACCATCTGCGCAACCCGGGTGAGCGAGTACATCGTCCCGGTCATGGATCCCCCTCTCCCCGACGGATGCGACCACATAGCTTTTCCCGAATGGTTCTACAACCTGGACTGCTTCATCAACATCGAAATACCCGACCTGGTGAGCTACGGCGATGACAAGCTGTACCTCTGGGTGCAGTGCTTCTGCGGGCGGACCGCGACCACCTATTCGAGCGAATACAGCGCCACGCGCGCATTCGACTACGCGGGCTGCGGCATACCCTTCGAAGGCGAACCGAGTGCGGGCTTCGTGACCTGCGACCACCCGTGCGACACCTGCACCCCGCGCTGCAGCGTCCGCGAATGCGGCTCCGACGGATGCGGCGGCTCGTGCGGCACCTGCGATGCCTCCAAGACATGCAACGCCGCCGGACACTGCGTAGCCAGCGGAGGGGAAGACACCTGTTCCGAGTGCCTGGCCGCCTGCCGCGGGCACACCTCATGCTGCACCGGCTGCGGCTGCCTCTGCGAAGAAGAATGTGGAATGTGCTGGTAGCCCCCTAGGGGGGGTCCACCCCGCGGTCCTGGTTGACGTTGATGCGTGCCTCGACCGCGTTGGCGCCGGCGTTGGCCGAGACCACGTCGAAGCCCTTCTCGAACAGGGCCTGCAGCATTGAGACCGTGGCCAGCTCCGCATCCTGGTAGGTAAACGTCCGCAGACCCGCCGGGTGGATGCGGGAGACCGTCAGGTCGCCAATGTCCACGTCGGGATCGATCTCGATCATGAAGCCCCGCGGGTTCTGGATGACGTCGATGAGGGTGTCGATCTCGGCCAGGTTGGACCCGACGTTGACCAGGTACCAGACCGATTCGTTCCCCGGCAGGGTGGGCACGATGTTCTGCAGGTCGGAGGTGGAAAGCTCGATGAAGGCGAAATCCTCGGCGCCCTGGGCGATAATCTCCTCGATGGTGCGGCCGTAGTCCACTGATTCCTTGACGCACAGTTGCACCACCATCTTGCCCCGCAGGTATTCTAGCACGTCGTCGAGGCGCTGGAAGTTCTCGGTAGTCGAGGGGAAGCGGTGACAGGCGGTCACCTCGTCGGCGGTCATCTCTTCTATTTTTTGGCCGCTGCAGCCGACCGACTCCCAGATCTCGATGGGGCTCGAATGGGCGATCACCGGAACATTGTCGGCAGTGACCCGTACATCGATCTTGACCCCGTCCATGCCCGCGGCGTAAGCCGCGGCGATAGCCGCATCCGAGTCGTAAGGGGCGGAGGTGAGGTCCCACAACCCGCCGTGGCCTATGGCCATGACCCGGGGGCAGTTTGCATCTGTCCAGCAAACCGCCAACGAGCTCCGCCAGTTCTCCCCTCCGCCGTCCGCGACCATATCTGTCCCAGGATCACCGTCGGCTACCTCTCCATCCCAATCGGCCTGGTCGCCCCCTCCATCATCCGCTCCCTCGCCGCCATCGATCCCATCTCCATCCGCGGAAGGTTCTTCGTCCGCAGAGTCGCCGTAGTCTCCTTCCCCGCCGTCCGCGTCGTGTGCGGTCCCGTCTTTTGGGGCATCGCCGGAAAGATCACCATCCGAAACATCGCCGTCAAGCCCGTCGTCGCAGTCTATGCCGTTCGCGTCACCATCCGGCATCTGCCGCTCGCCTCCCGAGCAGCCCGGCCCGGCCAGGGCCAATGCCATCACGGCCAACAAGACACCGATGTTCCGTTGAACGAAAAACATACGCCAGCCCCTAATAAAAACCGAATGCCGGGGGCGGGATTTGAACCCGCACGCACTCAAGAGTGCAAGGGATTTTAAGTCCCTTGTGTCTACCAGTTCCACCACCCCGGCGTGCACT
>Ga0272442_10003448_pt1 | contig 22201 bp, 22 predicted proteins | sample SSMForm2O_FD_200262 | JGI IMG/M metagenome (GOLD analysis project Ga0272442, IMG submission 200262) | Marine sediment archaeal communities from Little Sippewissett salt marsh, Falmouth, MA, United States - SSM-Form-2O | ecosystem: Environmental > Aquatic > Marine > Wetlands > Sediment ...
TGTATGGTAATACATTTCGAGGACGATTTCATAAAGTTTCATTAATATATATGGTTAGACCCTACAGATAAGTTGCTGACTGGCCATGGTCTATAAATAAAGAACTTATAAACTCCGGTTAATGAGCATAGGTGTAACCATTCTTGTGAGGGGGGATGAATTCCATAAATCGCCGAAAACGGCAATTCCTGAGCCAGCCATATCCGGAAAATAATTTTTACAATAGAGAATAAAAGAATCATTCCAATGTAGTAATATATCGAGCTGACGTTTATCTAGGTCGTGAAGAAAGAAATTATTGGAGCAATTATAGTCTCGATAATTGTTATAGTAGTTCTTCTAACAATATTTGTCTGGAATATTGCATTCACTCCAAGTCCGGGGATTGGTGGTAATTTTGATGCCTATGATGGTTTCACTTATACTTTCAATATGAAAAATATTTCTTATGATTATAAACAGGTTAATAAAGTCCTTGATGAGGATGAAAATATTACAGTCTCCTCTGGATTATATCTCATTGATGGTTATTACTTTGGGTGGGTATTGTATTTCAATGAAAAATCATCTTTTTATCAATATAATTATGATGTCAGGATAGAGGTGGTTAATCATACATCATTGATTATTGAAGAAATGAAATTTATTGTTCATTATCACAGTGAAGAAGAAGAGTTGTATGATTCAAGGGATGAAGCAATACTTAAGTCCCAATCTCAATATAAAGCTGATAAAAGCAAACTTGAGATGCACATAACAGATATTCATGAATACTTTGATTCGATGTTCAATACAGAATCACCAACTGGAGTTTATGAGATCAATATTGTTGGGGTGTCAATAGATTGACAATATCTTATCATACCATTTTCAGCGGTAAAAAGAAAAATCGTATGCAGATGAATTATTTGCCAAATACTGCCTCACCCTAAAAATGAGAATTATTTTAGACATCATTTTCAATTTCATTCATTGTTGATTCCAAAATATAATTCTCATTATCAATCGGATTAGGATTAGAATCTGATGTCTCAATTACTTCACTATTTCTTCTTCTTTTCAATAAGAAGAACAATACAATCATTCCAGGAATAAGGATAATTATTGGAATAATAATTGCTAATATTATCCAACCATAATTTTCTTCTTTATTATCAGCTTTTTCAATAATATTTACCTCTCCATTAATAGTAATATTCCTACCAAAATCATCTTTAACAATGATATTGAATGATATCAGACCTTCAGTCATAAATATCCTTTCAACTTCTCTAGAAGAGAATACCTCTGTTTTATCAGAAAATTTCCAACTAAATGTGAAATTATCATCATTTCCAGTATTATTAAGTCTAAAAATTATTGATGAACCTACATATAAACTACTTGGATACTCATCCAAAGTAATCTCGTTTATACCGGTATTGGGGATTTCTATCATTATTTCATGAGAATCTGTTTCATATATCTCGCCATGCTCATCAGAACATCTGAAATAATATCTGTGGTTACCGAATCCTAGGTTGACATTTACAGTATATAATTTCCCATCCATAGTATTTGTATCAGTAACGTCAAAGTCCATCATATTATAGGAAGTATTATCGATTATTACGCTAACATTTATTGCAATGTCATTTTCAGGATCAGAATATTCAACTATAAAAATGCAAGGATTCAAGGGATAATCAATCTCTATTATTGGGCCCGAACCACTTAACATGGGAGCGTCATTAGTGTTTATTTTAACACTCCAAATAGATCCATTGGACCATTCGTATCCATCAGTCATGCAAATTTTCCAATAGTAAATTCCATCATGTGGTATATTTTGAGTTTTTGTTGAATTATTGATTACTGTTAGTTCAGAATTCGGTGACAAGAGTTCAAAGTCACCATAAACCTTGAACTCAATTAAATCACCATCAGGATCCTCATTAACTTCCCAGGATAAATCTGCACTTACTTCTCCACCAATGTCGATCTCATTTATTGACTCATATGGATTAGAGGGGAATTCTGGTATTGAATTCATCTTAAATCTTGTAGAGATTCTTGAGCTCCACTCATAACCATTGAAAACTTGAATATCGGCATAATAATATTTGCCATCTATCAATTCTGGACCGGCATATTGCCAATTGTTTATTGAAGAGGTTTTATTGTTAAAAGCAATAATGTGTCCATATGAGTTGTTACCATTGCGTATCGTAATATTATAGCCAACTTGAGTAGAAAATTCTTCATCAAAATAGGTCCAATTGAACACTGGCGAATGGTCAACAATATGCATATCATCCCATGAGCCTGAGATCTCAAAAGAATGAACAGTTGGAATTGAATAATCAGTCAAGGTTCTAAAATATACATCTTCGTCATCCCTATCAGGAAAAAATACTACCATCGAGAAATGGGTCTCATGTCCTTGACTAATAACTTTAGTTGCAATTTGGGATTCACCTGTAATGTCTGAACCAACATCGATGAAATCGCTCCATTGATCATTCTTACGATATCTGTAAATGGCAGTTCTTTCGTCATCTTGTATCCTTACCCAGAAGAAATGTAGCGTATCCATGTTTTTAGACATAGTAGGGTTGGTATTATCATATCCTGCATTTCCATAACTTACAAGTTCTACTTGACTCCAGGCATTATCAATCATTTCAATATAGTAAACATCCCATTTTTCATCACCAGGAGATATTTCAGACCAACAAATATTGAGAGATGAATCATCAGAACAAACAGCTAAATCTTTTGGTGTGAATTCATCATTACCTACAGGAACTGTTTTTTCATTTCCCCATATTATTCCATTGAGGTCTCGGTATATTATATTAGTGTGCCACTCAGTTCCATCCCATTCGCTTTCTTTCCAGAATACGTATAATTTATTATCATAGGATATTATATTCGGGTCTTGTTTATTAGTATCATTTAAATTGGATAGAATTTTTTCTTCTTGCCAGGAAGAACCATCATTCATTCTAAAGTGAATATTATTATTGGGATTACCTACCTCCCACCAAACCACATATATTTTAGAGTCTTGAACTTGGATTTGTGGGGTGTTCTGAAATTTGGTTTGATCATCAGTGCTTATTTCAAAAGGCTCTTCCCAGTATTCTCCGTTGAAGCAGATATAATAAATATTCATCTGCCACCCTGTTCCATTTCCTCCCCAAACCATGTGCAACTTTCCATCTTCATAATCGATATCATGGAAATAATTATAAGAACTCCATGAAAGATCCAATATATTGTCATCTCCCCAATGGTCTGATGTCTTCTTTCTATAGTGGAAATCTCTAGATTGCCAATCAACCCAAATTGCATGAATATTCCCATGTTCATCAACAATGAAATCTGCTCCGCTATTGGGTATAGTGCCATAGTTCTCAGAAATATTTTCAGGATCAGATAACTTCAATGATTCTGCAGAAATCGGTATCAATGATAATGTCAGAATACTAATTAATGCAATTTTATACAAGTTCACATCTATTCCTCGAGAGGTGGAAACTTCACATGGGTATAAATAATTTATGAAAAATAAAGTCAAAATTCCGAGACCCGCCATAACCGGAATCATTTATGAAAATTTGCTAGTAAAATTCATACATCTCATATTAGACCAATAAATATGCATATGATTGTTGATTACCAATTTCCGACTTGTTGAGAAGATCGCAGATCTTCTGAACATAGGAAAATGCTCTGCATTTTCTGGTATGTGCACGTTTTTCGCAATAAAATATCCGATAGGAATCCCTGGTATAGAGGAAAAAGGTTTTCTTAAAACATTCCTATGGCAATCGTAGAGGATATTATTATTTCAAATGATCAATTGGTAGGAAAAGGAGTTACAATGAATATCCGGGCGGGCCCACCATCCATTTCCGTTTGAAAGAAAGTTATGGTCGATCGGTGGTCGCGGATATCAGACCTCCTGAAGGAATCTCTCCGGAGTATATGTCTTTACACCATCGACCTCAATATCTTCCTTCGATATCAATACAAGATCAACTTTCAACCCATCAGCCTTTTCTTTCAATTTCCATGCACCCTGGACAGAACCTTTCCCCCATTTCACTTCACCGAACATCCTGAGCTTTCTTTTTCTCCCCTCGGTGATGATGAAATCTATCTCCGGTTCAAGAGAATATTCCCTATTACCTGCCAGTTTTATCCTGAATGCTTCGGCAAAATATCTCTCTATCTGGAGATTGACCATTTTATTGAGGTTCTCTTTTATTTCATTGAAACTTGCATCTCTCTCGTCAATACCGTGCCTGTCCACAAGATAGTAATATGTTTCCATTATTGGAGATTTGACCCTGTATATCATCTTCTTCCGGTTCCTGAAAAGCGGGATCTCCTCCAGCAAACCCATACTAATCAGGTTCCGGATATATGATGAAACGAGCCTTGTATCATTTTTGTCGATGATTCCCCTTGTGAAGAGAGTGTGCGATATCTCGGATGAGGACCAGGTACCGGCTCCAACCAATCCAAGTACCGCTTCATATGCCATACTTCTCCTTCTGGATTCTTCAGAGAATATCTCCCCGACCAGTCTGGGGATCGCATTCTTGGAATGATCGATCACTCGCCATAGGTCCTCCAGGAAATCTCCTCTGAAACTGAAAATAGGTATGGTCCACGGATCTCTTATGAAAACCCCGTATTCTATTGCTCTTTCATTAGGAAGATCCAGATATCTTACAGCGTCAAAGGGATCAAGCAGATCTATCATGAACTCACTGAGCATTCCCAGAAGAGGAGAATTCTGAGAGAGGACCTTCTCCATCATCTGGAAGCTCGATCCTGTCAGGATCAATCTTCCGCTCGGATGGATCATGGAAATCTCATCTTGAAAGAATTCGGGCATTCTCTGGAACTCATCAAGTATCACGGTCTTTTGATCATTTAAAAGCGACCGGAGATTATCAAGGAAATGATTGACGTTCTCGAAACGTGTGGGTTTTACATCACCGGAGACTATTACGCCATCCCTTCTGACAAGATAATACCTGTCATGCTCGATGAAGTTCCTGAGAAGATAGGTCTTTCCCGTTTTTCTTCTGCCGTAGATCAGGAGCCACCCCTGTGAAGATCGTATATCTTCAATTTCCTTTCTGGGTATTTTCATGGTCGGCAATAGATCACATGATAGATATATTTTTCTAACCGTAATATGCATATTGCCATTAGTCAAATATGGTTAGTATGAATCAGAATGCTCCATCCATAATTACGAAGATATCCGATCGGAAGATGCAAACGATCACCAAATTGGGTCCAGACAAATATTGGTAAGGATCCTGGTGGGCCCGTTATCGTGTTTACATCACTCATTTATGAAGAGAATGGGACACCCCGGTATCATTTGAGACCAATTGTGGGTCAGATCGAAGAGCTGTAATCTCTCCAACGGTCTCCGTGTCTTTGAAGGTCCGGGCGGGCCCACATATTCTATCGACCTCGACAATCGCATGGAGATAGAATATATCCCGATAATTCAAACCTGATCACGGGGAGCGGGGGTTTCCGGGCCTATGCATGTGGTCCGAATTCGGGGAATTCGGACCGGGCGGGACCACCATACAATTCTTTGGCGTTGAACGATATCAAAGACAAACTACAAATCCACGAAGAGCAATTCTATCAGACAGGAGAAGATCCGGATTGATGTTCCATGAGCGATGATCCCTTTTCAGGTATCCGTATAAAGTTCACGACAAGAGCGGATGCCATCTCCCGGAACTGGTGCAACTCGATAATTCCCCCGGGAACGGATAAGGACCGGAGGGAGGAGATCGAAGAACAGATCCACGAACTCACGGAGCAAGCCATCGGTATCATACTCCGGAAACAGTTCGATCAGAAAAGCTCGATCTCCATGGGACAGAGCCTGGCAAAGATCGCAGGTAATAACACAGAGATCATCGGAAGGACACTCGAGGTCCTCACATACGAATATACCAGGGACCTGACCCCGGAGGAGCTTTCAATTGTTCACCCTACACTGTCATCATTCACCGCCAGCGTCTCCCTTGGTTTCATGAACGGTATCAAAGGATCCCTTCTCGAAGAGCAGGAAAGGATAAAGAACATCCTTCTGAAGGACCTTCTATCCGCGGATGCGCGTCTCAGAGAGATCAACGAGAAGCTCGAGGCCAGGGTCGAGCAGAGAACATTCGAACTGAAAAGGCTCAATGAAGAGCTCAAGGAACATGTCCATGAAAGAGAGGTTGCGGAGAGAAAGCTCAGGGAAAGGGAGAACCTTCTTTCCGTTGTTTTCGATTCCAGTGTTGTTTGGATCGGTCTTCTGGACAGAGAAGGCAGGATGATCCTACCGAACAGGGGCTCCCTCGATTTTCTGGGCATCCAACCCTCGGATGTGATAGGTCGATACTTCTGGGAGACCCCCTGGTGGAACCATTCGGAAAGGCTCCGAACAGAGGTGGAAAAGGCCATAAGGGAAGCAGGCAAGGGACGTTCCACCACTCTGGAGGTCCATCATATCGACAGGGAGGGGAATATGATAGAGGTCGAGCTTTCCATACGACCGGTGAGGAATGAGGAGGGAGAGGTGGCTTTCATCATCCCCGAGGGTGTGAACGTCACCGGGAGAAAGGAGAAGGAAAGGGACCTGGAAAGGTCAAGAAGCCAGCTGATAGACCTCATCGAGAATACAAAGGATATCATGTTTTCCTTCGATAACAGGGGCATCATAACCTTTATCGGGCCCCAGGTGGAGAATTTCGGATATCGCAGGGAAGAGCTCATCGGGAAGAGTATTGAAGGGATCATGGAGGTACTGGATACCGATGACAGGCAAAAAGCGTCTGAGATGTTCAAGAGGAGGCTCGCGGACGGGGACGATACGTCCACGGTATACCGCATCATGGACAGAGGGGGAGGACTCCACTGGATAGAGGAGAATGTGGTGATCAAAACGGATCCCGATGGCAATCTTCTGGCGGTCAACGGGGTGATAAGGGACATCACGGACAGGAAACTTGTCGAGGAGGAGCTTGTCAAGGTCAATGAGGTCCTGCGGCTCGTCAATCGGATAATGAGGCATGATATAAAGAACCGGCTCTCCGTGGCCTACGGGATACTCGGGATACTGGCAGAGAAGGATAACATTGAAAGCGACCTGATCGGAGAGGCCCTGAATTCGGTGGAAGGCACCATCGAGATAGCAAAGAGGATGGAAGAGCTCGAATCCCTGATAAAGTTGAGGGATGCGGGAGAGAAGAGGTCCCTTTCGGAAATTATAACGGAGGTCTCCGGGAACGCCGGGGTCAAGATCTCCGTCGAAGGGGACTGCCCCGTGGTTGTGGACGGTGCCTTCATCTCGGTAATAGAGAACCTTGTTTCGAACTCCGTGAAGCACGGCGGTGCAAAAGAGGTCCGTTTCAGGATCCGCAAGAAGAAGAATAGATGCGAGCTCGAGGTGATCGACGACGGTGAGGGCGTCCCCGACAGTATCAGGGACCTCCTCTTCGAGGAGAGCTTCTCGTGGGGCCCGAACAAAGGTACCGGTCTGGGACTGTTCATAGCAAAGAAGGTGATCGAGAGCTACGGGGGGTCCATCAGGGTCGGGGAAAGCAAGACCGGAGGCGCGCGTTTCATCGTTGTTCTTCCCGTCGGAGAGCAGGAAGACGATCGATGAAATGTATCACTGTTTCCGGGGCCTCGGCTTGCCCTGTACGACCACTTTCTTTCCATCTCTCTCCTCGACGAGACATAGCTTGGAGGTCTGGACCACATACTCCTTTTCGAACTCCCTGATCCCCGGAGTCGGTAGGAATACAAAGGGTCTGGGATCCGTATCGAGCATCGTATGATTGGATGTCAGGTGCATGCATTTCTTGGGACACGCATCCTCGCAGAAACCACAAAAGCAGCACCTGCCGTAGGACACCTCGGGCCTCTTCTTCCCGCCCTCTCCTTCTACCTCGATCATCTCGATGGCATCGCAGGGGCAGGCCATCGCACAGAGCCCGCAGCTGATGCAGAGGTCCCAGTCGTTCACATGGATCCCGCGGTACCTCCCGGTAGGAAGAGGCTCCCCCTCTATATCGTTGTGCTGCTCATGAGGGATCCTTACAGTGTGCGGCTTCCTTCCGAGGAATCTCAGGGCCCTGAAGGGTCTGATGGTCTTTCTTACAACGTCTCCCATTTGGATCACCTGTCAATATCGGGGGGGCAAACATCCAGCGTTGCCGTGATAAGCGCAGTATCTGATATCTCGTAACCCCGCAGGAGCTGCTCCAGGACATCGATACCGTGGGTGAAGGAAGGGCCCCTGACATGCACCCTGTGGGGATACTTGCCTCCCTTCGATACCACGTAGTAGTTGTATTCTCCCTTGGAGCTCTCTATCCTTGCAAGTGCGTCGCCCGGAGGGACGGTGAATGCGAGGGGGGGAGGCGTTTTGGCCCTGTAAGGCCCGGAAGGCATCTGTTCCAGGGCCTGTCTGATGATCCTTATGGACTGCCCGACCTCATCCCAGCGGACAAGGGCTCTTGCCATCCCGTCCCCACTCTTTCTCGTGGGTATCTCGAAATCAAGATCCTCGTAGGCGGCATAGGGGTCGTCCTTCCTGATATCGTACTTGACCCCGGTCGCCCTTAGATTGGGCCCCGTCACACCGTGGGCTATCGCCCAGTCCGGATCATATGGGGCCAACCCCACCATCCTCGCGTCAGTGACCTTGGATTCGAAGAACAGAGACCAGTAGGACGGAAGCTGTCTTTCAATATGGTCAAGGACCTTGTTGACCTTCCTTGGCCAGTTGTCGGGCATGTCCCACCTGACACCTCCGGGCCAGGTATAGATGTGGTAGACCCGGCCCCCGGTCAGCTGCTCGAAGAGGTCGAGTATGTAATCCCTCTCGCCGTTGGTCCACATAGGCAGGGTATAGAGACCGATGGCCCCACCCATGCCGCCGAGCCCCATCAGGTGGGAGGCGATCCTTGAAAGCTCGAGGACCACCGTTCGGATGTGATCCGCCCTCCGCGGGACCTCGAGCCCCATAATCTCCTCGATAGCCATGGAGTACGCTGCTTCGTTGACATCCGGGTCTGGCACGCAGATCCTCGGGACCAGCGCCACGTTCTGCATCCAGGTCCTCTGCTCCATCAATTTCTCGAAGGCCCTGTGGAGATAACCCGGAACCACCCTGGCCCTCCGGACGATATCCCCTTCGAGCTCCAGCCGGAAGGCGAAGTTACCGTGAATACCGGGATGCTGGGGCCCGAAGATGATCTCCGTGGTCCTGAAGTCGTCACCCATTCTTCTCACCTCCCTTGTCCAGAAGGTGCGGAGGTAAAGACTTCGGGTACCTGATCTTGAGGCCGAACCTCTCCACGGAGTACATGAGCGAATTGAAATCCTTCCTCATCGGGGGGGGCCCTTCCCAGTCTTCGAGTATGAACTGTGTCAATCTGGGATTTCCGGGGAAATCCACCCCGAACATCTCGTGGATCTCCCTCTCGTAGGTGATGGCAGGCCTGAAGATGGGAACGGCTGTTCCTATCGAGGGCATATCCCTGTCGATATCGGTCTCGACCATGATGATCCCCTTGGTCCCGTAGGACCAGAGGTGGTAAACCAGCTCCATCCTCTTCTCTTCCGGCCAGTCGATGCATGTCACCGCTACGAAGTGATCGAACCCCATCTCCTTCAGACCCTTGAGAACGAGGTCCTTCATGTCCGGGGTGACCTTGACGATTCCCCTCCTCGCTCTGCGGACCGCTGTCTCGGCACCGGGAACGAGCTTTCCGATCCTTACCAGGGCTTCCTCCAGCTTGATGGTTCCAGGTTTGTATTCGCCCTTGAGCGGGTCCATGCCTTTCGTGTGATCCAGTGTGTCCTCCACCATCATGACCACCTCATTTCAGGACGGGCTCTTCCAGTGCCCAGTTGGGTCCCCGCTTGAAGACCTTGTCCTGGTTATCGCGGTAGAACCGGTAGTTATCCTTGTATCTCCTCCAACCTGCCGCCTCGCCCTTCTTGATCATATCCTGGAGCTTCTCGAAAGCATGGAAGATGGCCTCGGGTCTCGGCATGCATCCGGCTATGTAGATATCAACGGGAATGTATAGGCCCACATCCTTCACTGTGGCATACGAGTCCCAGTACATCCCGCCGTCGATGGTGCATGATCCGTGGCCAAGAACGTATTTCGGGTCCTGCATCTGCTCGTAGGACCGGACCACCCTCTTCAGGGTCTTAACCGACAGGTATCCGGTTATCAGGAAGATATCGGCCTGCCTGGGCGTTGCCATGGGCCCTATACCGTATCTCTCCATGTCGTACCTGGATGTGAAGCAGGGTGGAAGCTCGACAGCCCCGCATCCCGTGCAGTACCAGAGCAGCCACATGGACCTGGCGGAGGCCCAGTCAGCGACCTTTCTCACGAACCCTCTCTCCGGGAGGTTTGTTATCGGATATCCGTTCTGGTCAAGAAGTCCTCCCTTTGGCTCTTCGTCCTTCAGTATATCACCTCCAGATTATTGAGGACCACCCAGGCGAGTCCAATGAGCGCGAGCAGGGTCGGAAATCCCCAGTAGAACCTCAATGACTGCCCCATCTTGAACCTGCCAAAGACCCCGTTGATGAGAACGCTGACAAGGAACATAACAAGCGTCAGCACGAGCCATACGCCGATATTTCCGATCAGGGGAAGCACCCCGCTGCCTGAGAAGACCGCACCGCCGCCAAGGAACAGGTTAACGAATAAGCCCGCTTCCACAACGATCGCCATGGCATGCCATACCATGAGCATTCCGAGATATTTACCTCCGAACTCAACCATTGGCCCCGATGCGATCTCGGACGGCGCAACCGGCTGGTCGAAGGGTTTCTCACCGAGCATTGCCTGAAGCGAGATATCTGCCGCTACCGCAGAAAAGGGCAGCGCAAGGATCGCCCACTTGAAGCTCCCTTGTGCTTCCACTATCTCGGCCAGGGAGGCGGTGTCGTAATAGAGTATGACCGATACGAGAACCATGGCAAACGGGAGCTCGTAGGCCATCATCAGCATCAAACCCCTTGAGACACCTATTGCTGAATTGGGGTTACCGGTTGATCCGGTACCCAGCGCCATTCCCAGGGGTGCTATCACGAGGATATACGCAAGCACTATCAGGTCGCCCTTGAAGGAGAGGACCGCGTCCCCGCCTATCGGTATGAAAAGCGCTGCGACTATCACCCCGATGACGGCGAACAGGGCCCCCATGTCCTGAACCCACCCGTGGGTCGTCGACTCCCGCTTCCCGAAGAGCTTCATCACATCGATATATTGTTGTATGACCGGGGGCCCGATCCTTCTATGTATCCTTGCCGTGACCTTCCTCGCGATCCCGAGGAAGAGATGCCCGGCCATGAACACGATGATGGGGGCCAGAAACGCCATCACCCAGGTCTGTGTCGACCAGGCCATCAGAACCACCCCCCGTACTGCCAAAGGAGTGCTCCAACGATGATCATCGCCACGAAGATGAGCCACAGATATGCGGTGACATCACCGTTGAATACCGTCCGGTGGAGCCTCCCGACCTGGTTTGCGCCTCTGTACAATTTCCTCCATGCTTTGTCGATCCATCTGTTGAAATAGGGTTTCAGGACCCTCTCGTACGGGGCGTAGAAGTTCCAGGAGTAGTGGAACTTCCTGTCCATCCTGTCCATTGGCTCCTCGCCTGCGGTGAAGGTGTCCCGGAGTGATATCTTCCTCCCCAGGGGCCCGGCGAAGAACATGATGCAGGCTATGACAAAGCCTATTCCCGTTGATATCATGACGACCAGACCGGAATAGGTCCCGACACCGCTTCCGAGCTCTATTGTCGAGTATTCCGGGGCCTGCATTCCGATGTCCTGCATGGCCCTGGATATGAGCTCCATGGGAGCGCCCGGTATGAACGCGAAGACGATGAGTGCTATCATTATTATGCCCATGGGGACCATCATGGTGAGCGGAGCTTCCTTGACATCCTTGAACTCATCCCTGAGCTGTCCCATGAAGCCTCCCTGGAGTATCCTGAAGGAGTAGAGGAAGGCCGAGACGGAGGCGAGGAACAGGATGGGAACCATCACACCGATACCTTTCTCGAGGGCCGCCTCGTATATGAGCCACTTGGAAGCGAGTCCCGAGGTTATTGGTATAGCAGCGGCCGCGAATATCCCCACAAGGAACATCCAGAAGGTTGCAGGCATGACATGGATCATGCCTCCTAGCCTGGACAGTCGATGCTCCCCGGTCCTGTATATCACGGCACCGAATCCCATGAAGAGCACGGTCTTGAAGAGGGTGTGGTTCAGAACGTGGTACAGAGCTCCTGCCGTTCCCACCGAACCCCCTATCCCTATCCCCACGAAAATGTATCCAAGCTGGGATACAGATGAATAGGCCAGGAGCTTCTTGCCGTCATCCTGGAACATGGCGAGAACACCTCCGATCAATGCTGTCACAGCGCCGAATATTGCAATGATCAGTCCGATCCCGGTAAGCTCGTTCCAGGAGCCGTAGGTGGCAAGTATCCCCATTCCTATGAACACATCCACAACGAGGAAGGTGCCATATATGCCGGTCTTGGATAATCCCCCTGAGAAGAAAGCGGAAAAGCTGTCCGAAGCATGTGCATAGGCGCCCGGGGCCCAGATGTGGAAGGGTGCAAGTCCGGCCTTGGAGCCGAAAGCGATCATCCCGACGATCAGGAAGATGATCCTGAAAGCATCGCTTCCGTCCTTGAGAGCGATGAAGACATCGCTGAAGAAATATCCCTGTCCCGTGCTTGCGACCATTGCGATCATTGTCAGGATCCCGCCAGCAGATAGCATTCCGAAACCGAGGTATGTCTTGAAAGCCCTGCCCGCTCCCTTTCTCTTCCCATCTATCAGCAGCAGTGCTGACCAGGTCATCAACTCCCAGAAGAAGAAGAGCGAGATCAGGTCCCTTGCAATGGTTATTCCGATACCCCCGATAAGGGAAAGCATGAAAAGCCCGTAGAACGGCCTCTCCCTGGCAGCGTCCTTCATCGGCTGGAAGGAATACATCAGTATCAGGGGTGCGATGACCCCGATGCTGGCCATGAAGAGGTACGAGAACCAGTCGATATCGAACAGCAGGCTCATATGATCGAAGAGTTCCAATTCGCTCAAAGATCCCCATGAATACTATGACCAGGGCCGCACCAGTACTGGAAAGGAAGGCAGCCAGTCCGGATACCCATTTGATCCTGTATGTCAGAAATGAGATGAACATGCCTGCAGCAAGCAGTCCCAGGACCATCTCCACGCTGAAAACGCCCACCATCAGATCACCCCCCACGGCAGGTAGACCAGCTTTTCAAAGTTCGTGTAGACCATCCATAGAAGATCTTCGATGATTCCAGGTATCAGCCCTATCACGAGGCCGATGGTAATGGCAGCAAAGGCCATGATCACTGTTGTGATCGGCAGTCTAACCGTTCTTCTTCCAGGTGTTCTCTGCATCACCCTCCACAGGATCTTTCCAATGTACCCTGCCTCGAGAAGGGTGCCCATGATGATGATAGCCACCAGGAGCCAGTTCTCCTCGCCTCCAGCTCCTGTGAAGAGGAAGTATTTGCCCCAGAAGATGGGGGAGGGAGGCATTCCAAGTAACATTAAGGCGGCCCCTATGAACAGGAAACCTGCCCCCTTGGACCTCGATAGAAGCCCATCGAGAGTTGACAATGGTGCATCCCTGTCCTTGTTGTGTAGGGCCCCGGAGAGGGAGAAGAGAACGGGCTTGGATATCATATGCCCGATCAAGATCAGGACAGCGGCCCAGATGCCTGCCCTGCCTCCGAGGGAGAATGCAGCGAGAATGAGTCCGAACATGCCGATGGATGAGAAGCCCAACAGCCTGTAAAGGTCCCTGGAGGTGAAGGCAGCAGCCTCTCCGACAACGAAGGTGATAACGCCCCCCCAGAGAAGGATATCCATGACGAAAGCCCCGTCAAGAGCCGGTGCAAGCACCATCGTTACGACCTTTACCAGCGCGATCAATCCCGCCTTGCCGATGATACCCGAGAAGACCGAGGATGATCCCCATCTCGATCCCCTGTACACCTCGGGTGCCCATCCGTTGAGGGGGAATATCTCTGCCTCCACCCCGAACCCTATCAACATCAGCAGAAGAGCGGCCCCCGCCGTGAAGGAGTCGATATCACCCGTCCTCTCCGCCATCTGCGAAAGATTGAGGGTCGATGTCGACCCGTAGAGCAGTGCGATCCCCCCAAGGATTAGGAAGGAGGCCAGGGCGGAGATCACCGCGTATCCGACCGCTCCTTTCCAGTTGAGCCCTTTCTCGGGATCCCCCCTCGGAAGGGCGGCAAGAACGGTTCCCGAGATGGATGTGATCTCGAGGAATACGAACATGTTGAACAGATCACCGGTAATGACCATTCCCACGGCTCCTGCCGCTGCCATCATGACGAACAGCTCGAACCATGGTCCACTGTCCTGTTCCTTCTTCTGGATCGACGTGATGAGCACGTAAAGAGCGACCCCGATCATTCCCGTGGCAACGAGTGCCGTAAGCGGTGTCACCACCAATGATATGCCCCATGGAGGCTGGAAGCCTCCGGTCGTTGTCGTGATTGGGCCCATGGTGGTATCCATGTCCACGAATTCCAGGAGAAGCCATAGGGAGATGACACCCATAGAGAAGGTCCCGAGAAGCGGCACCTGGCGGCCGAGCCTCTTCGACACCATGGAAACAAGCGGTGTCAGGAAAGCCGCGATCAGGGGGAATACGATCAAAAGGACAGGGTCAGGGGTCATTTCTTCACCTCCCTGTCGCCGGTTATCCCGTATGACCAGCTCTTGAGCTCAAGGGTCCCGTGCTTCCTGTAATATCCCACGGCAGCAACGAGGGCCATCGCAGTGGTTGCAAGACCGATGACTATGGCCGTCAGAACAAGCGCCTGGGGAATGGGATCGACAACCTGCCCCTCCGGGACAAGGCCTATCCCCGTATCCCCCTCGACGATCGGTGCGCTCCTTCCGGAGATGTAACCGACGCTCACCAGAAGCAGGTTCACTCCCGTCTCTATTATGGCTATCGCCATTATCACCTTGATGAGGTTCCTCCTCGAGAGTATTCCCCAGATGCCTATAGCGATGAGGAGCAGGATACCTCCGTAGAATACCAGTCCTGCTCCGTTCAAGAGGCCTCCCCCCTCATCCTTTCAACAAGTCCGGTCATCTCCGCACCGACCTTGAGTCCTATTGATATGTAGATAAGGGGAAGCATTCCGGCAGAGAGTAGCATTCCCACCTCGCCGATATCCGCATGGTCATTTGCCAGAAATATCTTTGAGGCGCCCATCAGACCAACGATCCCGAGGCCGATGAAAGCAAGCCCGGCCGAGGATTCGAGTATCGAAAATGCCCTGTGGGCCCCCCTCTTTCCGGGGTTTGCAATGTAGTATAGCAACATTCCGGAGGCAATGATCACCCCACCCTGGAAACCACCTCCGGGGGAGAGGTGCCCGTGTAGGAATATATAGACCCCAAAAAGTAATATGAGTGGAAGCACCAGTCCCGCCCCCCTGTTGAGAATGAAACTGGGTTCTATCTTCTTTCCCGGCTCTTTCTCATCGTCCTTTCTAATGAAAGAGAGCAGGGCTCCCACCCCCGTTGCGGCGAGGAAGAGGACGGTGACCTCTCCCAGGGTGTCGAACCCTCTGTAATTCACAACGACGGAAGTAACCAGATTTGCGGATCCGGTCTGGTTCGTTCCGTTCCTTATGTAATCACCCGCAACGGACCCTTCATCGTCGACCCGGGCCTCCCCGAAGTCGATCTCCATGAATGCGACGAAGACCGTGGCGGCGAAGAGTAATGCGATCGCAAGGGCCGGGAGCGATCTCTGCAGGGTGGAGCGCTCCATCATTTCCGGTCACCTCCCCTGTGCCCTTCCTCATACCTTTCAGTCTTTCTGATGGCATATACCAGTATGATGGCGGTCAGGGCGGAGCCAATGGAAGCTTCCGCCATGGCGACATCGGGAGCCCTGAGGAGCACGAAGACGAAGGATGCCACAAGCGACAGTCCGGCAAGGAGTACAGCAGCCTTGATGAGATCCTTTGACCGAACGGCCATAACCGCAAGGATGATCATCATGAGGAACGAGACGGCCGAGATGGCGATGAACACCTCTGCGTTCATTTGGACACCTCCTTCTCTTCCCTGGCAACAGCCTTTGAATACTCGTCCACCACGGACCCCTTCCATAGGGGAACCTTTGATCTGTATGCCGAGCGGGCAATGGCGTGTGATGAGATGGGATTTGTGATCAGAAGGAAAACCGCCACAAGGATCGATTTCGCAAGCAGCGATGTGTCCATAATTCCCACGCCGATGGCGATCGAGATGGCACCCATGGTGATGGATTTGGTTGCCGCCTGGAGCCTGTTGTAGACGTCGGGGAGCCTGATCAATCCAAGCGCTCCGAGTATCTGGAAGGCAAAACCGATCGTCACCAGGGCCATCCCTATGATGACGTTGATGCCGATCATGGACCCCCCTCCAGGTATCTCGCGAAGACTATCACCCCGATGAAGGATAATATGGCGTAAACCAGGGCAACATCGATGTACATGCTGGTGGAGAATATCAGGGCGATCACGAGGATCAGAGATGTCACAATGGTGGTCATGTTGTCGACCGCGGCCAGTCTGTCCGGTGTTGACGGTCCGAGAAAAGCCCTCACCAGTGCCAGTACCATGGCCGACCCGCCCATTCCAAGCGCCAGCCATACGAACCATACGGGAAGGCTCACGGAAACACCTCCCTGACCCATCTGTCAAGAGGCTTCATGGAATCTTCCGGGTATTCACCCACGTTGATCCAGTGAATATAGAGATCGTCGCCGATGTAATCCATCGATAGCGTCCCGGGTGTCAGCGTTATGGAATTGGCAAGGAGGAGTTTACCCATATCGGACTTGATACCGGGTTTCACCTTCACGATCCCGGGCCTTATTGGGATCTTCGGGTGCAGGACCCTGAAGGCCACGTCGAGGTTGGCCAGGAGCATTTCCTTGAAAAGAACAAGGAGGAAGATCGGAAACTTCAGGACCCTTATGATCAGGTTTCCGTTCTCTCCCGCGGGAAGGAAACCTGCTGCGAAGATGCCTATCGCAAGTGCTATCGCCCCTCCCGCGATCAATTCCTGGACCAGTCCGTCGAGATCTGTCCTCAGGGTCAACATGACCCATGCCCCAAAAAGAAGGAGCACTGTCAAGATCATTGTGGTCGTTCTTTTTGCCAAATACACACCCCCGGGGGAAGAACGGATGTGCGCTCACCGCGCACTTTTGTCATGAGGGTTGACCCTGACATGTGAGGGTCGTAAATATGAGATATTATGATATTTGAAAAACCACAATTGTTCTATTATATCTTTCGGTAAGGACAGGGCTGTCAGTATACTCTATCATCGGATCACTTTTCGATCCTTTTTTTCAGGAACCTTTCCAATCCGTCGAAAGCAGAGTTGAGGATCTCTTCGGGGGGCAGAATCACTATCCTGAAGTGGCCCGACCCGTACTCCTTTCCGAAACCGGAGCCAAACACTGTTAGAACCTTCTCCTCCTTCAGGAGGTCCAGGGAGAACTCCCTGTCGTCCTTCCACGGGCCTTTTTCAAGGCAGTCGATCCTCGGGAACATGTAGAAAGCACCGCCCGGGAGCCGGGATGATATCCCCTCGATCTCGTTGAGCCTCCCGAAGGCGAGCTTCCTTCTCTTTCGGAGCTTTTCCATGGTCTTCTTGATGTGGGTGTGTTTTCCCGAAAGGGCACGATAGTAACCCCACTGGCAGATCGAATTGGCGCACAATCTTGCCCTTGACTGTCTCTCGATCCCGTCCCTGATCTCGGACATCTTTCCTTCGGGATCCCTGATCGCGAGGTAACCCACCCTCCAGCCGGGGGCGAGATAGATCTTCGAGATCCCGTTCATGGTTATGACCGGAAGGTCCGGGTTCACTTCTGCAGTGGATGGCGTCTCTTTGTCGAAGGTCATGAGGTTGTAGATCTCGTCCGAGATCATGAAGGAGGACCCGTGCTCTCCGATGAGGTCCCCGATCTGCTTGATAACACTTGATCCGTAGAGGGCTCCGGTGGGATTGTTTGGATTGATGACAGCTACGGCCTTCGTCCTCTCGGAGAGCCTGGACCTGATATCGTCAACATCCGGTATCCAACCCTCATCCTCGATGGTCCGGTATGGCACGGGAACCGCACCCATCATCTTCACATAGGTGATATAGGGGGGGTATGAGGGTCCCGGGACAAGGACCTCGTCGCCGGGGGAAAGTGAGGCATAGAAGATCATCTGAAGTGCCTCTGTAACGCCGTGGGTCACTATCACGTCCTTCTCCTCGACGGCGTTTCCCCTTGACCTCTCATCTTTCACGATCTCGGTCACGAGATGGGGAAGTCCGGTGGAGGAAGCGTATCCGTTGAGACCCATTTCCAGTGCTTCCCTGACCGCTTTCCTGATGAAAGGAGGCGTATCGAAATCGTACTTGTTGGGGTCGCCAATATTGAGCCTGAGTATACGGTGCCCCTTTCTCTCCAACTCCTGGGCGGGAAGGATGACATCTCTTATGGCGTACTCGATATCGAGAGCCCTCGGATTGGCCCTTATCCCGTTCACGGCTACCACTGAAGGGATAAATACCAAAGAGATATAAGAAGGGACTGGTCGTTGACCATGACCGACGTATCAACTGGGAAATAGTTTAATAACCAAGAAATCATAGCGTGGCGCCCGATTGGTATTTAAAGGTGGTTCATTGGACGAAGACAGGAACTCCGTGGAGATGAGACAGCCGACACGTGACGGCAGTTCGGAAGAATACGTGAGGGTCAAGCTTCCGAACAAGAAGAAGAGGGAGATCTTCGGAGTTGTGGACCAGGCGCTCGGAGGCGGCCACCTCAAGGTTTTCTGCCAGGACGGCAAGATGAGGCTGGGGCGTATCCGGGGCAAATTGAAGAAGAGAATGTGGATGCGCGAGGGCGACCTCGTTATAGTCTGCCCCTGGGATTTTCAGGACGACAAATGCGACGTTTTGTACAGGTATACCCGTATCCAGGCGCAGAACCTGGTCAGAAGGGGCGTAGTCCCAAAGCATCTGGAATCTTTGATCTGATAGTATTTTGCACTTGAAGTGAACTTCAAGCGCAACTTCGAAGAGAATACCTCTTTGGTAGATTGGTTCGATTTCCGGTCAGGATCTTTCAAAACGCTAGATTTTATAATCCATTGCACTCTACCTCAACGTGGCAAAACGGGATGTCTACGATATCGTTGACCAGAAGTATGACAAAAAGATCAAGAGAGAGCAGCTCATCGTTGACGCCGAGAGGTTCAAGACATACGACGAGGTCTTCGACCAGCAGAATCTAGACAACATTTTTCGCCTGATGAAGCGAAAGAAGGTAAAGACGCTGGAGTGTCCGATATCAACCGGGAAGGAGGCGAACGTCTACCTTGCCAGGACCTTCGAAGAAGACGCTGCAGTGAAGATATTCAGAACGTCTACCTCCACCTTCGGTGCTTTTCTCGAATACATAGAGGGTGACCGCCGCTTCCAGCGGATAGACCGTTCTCACCGGGGGGTCATCTACACGTGGGCCCGTAAAGAGTTCATGAACCTGGAAGCGATGCACGAGGAAGGTATCAGGGTCCCTGCCCCGCGGTCGCTTTTCAGGAACATCCTGGTGATGGATTACATAGAATACGGGGGGAAGCCGGCTCCTCAGATAAGGGTACTCGATGCGGATAAAGATGAATGGGTGGAGATGTGGGGGGTGGTACTCGATACGGTGGAGAAACTCTTCCTTGAATGCGAGCTTGTCCACGCCGATCTCTCGGAATACAATATCCTGTATGACGGGGCCCCTGTATTCATCGATGTGGGACAGAGCCTTGACCTGAGCCATCCCAGGGCCCTCGACATGCTCGATCGGGATCTCGGGATCATATCAACGTTCTTTGAAAAAAAGGGGATAAAGGAAGCGAAGAATGAGGCGGAGTCGCTCAAGGTTGAACTCCTTGCGACCCTTGAAGAGGATGAAGAGTGAGGAAGTAAGTTTTCGGAAGCGTCTTTCACATCATGACCTCCAGTTCATGGAGGCAATGTGATGGATCTCTATCCTTTGAATGTGTATTATCATGTTCCTGCACGGATCAGTATCGATCCCATTAGATCCGGATCTTTTCAAAAGGGTCATTTCTTCTCTATTACAGGTTCGGCTGATGAATATTTTTCTACTATGCCAGGAATTATTAAACACATCTTTTGTTTCCTAAAACGTGCGCAAGTCAGAAAGCTCCACCGTAGTTTACGAAAAAAACCTCGAGCATCTTGAAAAAGTATCGAGAAATCATGCCTCTTCCGGGGGGAAGTCGGCATATCGATCCTTATTACTCATTCTTAGGTCGCCATTTATACGCTGAATCATGGTGGCCGAAATAATAGACAGTTACTTTCTGATCTGCATGGTCAATCGCGAATATTAGAACGAAGCTTGAATCAATATGAACGCGAAAGAAATCTTCTAAAGGTTTTCTAAGGTGCTTGTATTCATGATGAGGATTCTCCCTGATCTCATTCAATTTCTTGAATGCTATCATTAGTTGTTTCTCGTCTTTCTTCGATAGCTTTTTAAAGATTCTGTCGGCAGTTGGTTTGACGTAAAGGTCATACATTCAAACCATACCTTTCTGCAAAATCATCGACCTTTATGCTCTTCTCTTTTCTGATTTTCTTCATTTTTTCGATGAATTCAGGTTTTAATTCCGGTTCATTTTCATATTCAACGAACTTATTCACTATATATTCTACTGCTTCTCCTTTGTCTTGAAGATCATATTTGGCCTTGATGATATTGAGAACACGATTGGTATTGTCATTTAGATTAATCAAAGCTTGTACCATGTTAGTTCACCTAAGTCGTTATAAGTCTGAATAATATATATTGTTTTTCCTTTTTCCGCTGGAGGTGGAACATCACTTGAGTGGTCTACTCTTCTTTTGGTGGTTCTTCCTCTGATTGTTTCTTTCTTATCATAAAAAATAATGCTATTCCGATAATAATGAGAAGAACAACAATTCCAATTATGACCACAATAAGGATCGGGAACTCCTGTTCCTTACCATTAGAGTCGTCGTCTCCAATAATATCATCATCATCGTCATCAGGTATATCATTCGAGATTGGGTCAATGACAACGATCTGATAATAGGTTTCTGATCTTATGATACCATCAAATATTGTTAATGCCACATTATATTGGATCGATGCATTTGACCTTGCATAAGTATGATTTATTTCCCTACCAAATCCAGTCTGGCCATCTCCAAAATCCCATTCGTAGATTAAATCGATGTTATCCACATCGATGCCAGGATATGCAATGAAGGTTACATTGTTTCCATCTGTTTCCCACTTGTTGTAGGTGAAGTTCTGATTGATCGGTCTATCATTGTGAGGATGCAACCTAAATTCGATTATAACTGCAGTGATGTATTGTGTATCATTGGCAGTAATTGTAATATTATTGGTCCCATACCAATTCTCCCTGAATATTATCCTGATGCTATTGTTTTCAAGTATCTCTACAGATATGTTTTCTGTTCCGAGTCCATCGACGATCAGATCTTCACTGTCTTCATCGTAGAAGAGAGAATCAATATTTATGATGATTTCACCCGGATCTTCAGAAGAAAAAATGATAAATCTCTCCTGCAAGGGAACAGGTGGATCGTTTACTCCGATCACGGTGATCGTGACGTTGGCTTCATCAAATCCTCCGTTCCCGTCCGAAACGTTCACCAGCACCCACCAAGTACCTACATCATCATTCGTGGGAATTCCTGAGATATTTCCAGTCGCTGGATCAATATCGATAAATGAAGCATTGGTTTCCATTTCCCAGGTAAGCACATCATTTGTCGGGTCTATGTCAACAGCCTCGCAGTCGAAAAAGAACGGAACATCCTCAAAGATTTCAATAGTATCAAGATCCAATATCTTTGGATTATCATTGATGTTGTTCACATTGAAGCTAAAATTTTTATAATCTTCATTAAGCCTATTCCCCATCACCGAAATATTCATCCATACTTCTCCAACATCCTCATTTGT
>Ga0272442_10003449_pt1 | contig 22195 bp, 11 predicted proteins | sample SSMForm2O_FD_200262 | JGI IMG/M metagenome (GOLD analysis project Ga0272442, IMG submission 200262) | Marine sediment archaeal communities from Little Sippewissett salt marsh, Falmouth, MA, United States - SSM-Form-2O | ecosystem: Environmental > Aquatic > Marine > Wetlands > Sediment ...
GCGACTATCACCACCACGACGCCGGCGGCTATGAAGATGAGCGGGTTTATCGGCTTCTTCTTCCCTGCCGAACGCCGGCCCCTCACGGTATGGCCGCAGGCATAGCACTTGTCCTGTCCTATCCGGTAGGGTTCGCCGCAATGCGGGCAATTCGGCATGCTACCTCCCTGTTCCGTCCAGACCGACCTCGAACACCGTCACCGGCTGCGTGATCGCGAAACCGACCAGCACCTCGGGGTGGACCTCACCGAGCACGCCCCACGGTCTGCATTCTTCTCCGCTCCCTGTGCGCACCTCGGCATACCTTCCCGGGATGAACGACGGGTGTTCATTGCCTGAGAATGACGGTTCGACCCCAAGTTCGCGGGCAAGCGCGGAAATCAACGCCCGGCCGTCGGCGAACGACGCCTTCGGCCCGCACAGCGCCGCCGCCAGTCTCCGGTACGTCCGGACCCCGGTCTCGGCCTCCGGGTCCGGCTCCATCACGTCGTCGCACTCGTAGATTTGCTGGGGCATCTCCCGGGTGGAGTTCTCCCGCAGGACGGCAAGAAGACCCGGCACCAGGCTCGTCCGGGCCATCGTCTGCTCGACGGTCGCCGGGTTCGCCAGCGTGACGTGCGGTTTCTCCTCCAGGCGCATCAGTTCGAACTGCTCGCGCTCGCTCGTCAGGACACCGGTCATCACTTCCAGTATTCCCATCCCGTTCATCACCCGGCGGGCGGCTTCGGAGACCTCCTCCACCGGGTGGGGCCGGCTGACCGTCATCGTCGGGACAAGTCTCGGTTCGATGTTGGTGAAACCGTACCCGATCCCGACGTCCTCGATGACGTCCTGCGCGTGCAGGATGTCCGACCGGTACGCGGGAACCAGCACGTTCACCCGGTCGCCGTCGACCGTAGCGCCGTAGCGCAGTTTCTCGAGGCACCGGGCGGTCTCCTTGGCGTCCAGTCCCAGGCCCAGCACCCGGTTCGCCTCGGCCGGTTCGATGGTCATCTCCCCCGGGCCCAGGTCCGGCGTCGTCTCGGTCCTGCCGTCCGGATACCGCACCTCGACCGTCTCGATCTCGCCGCCCATGTCACCGAGCGCCCCGACCAGCACGTTCAGGCTGCGGGTGATCGCGTTCCGGTCCGGGCCGGTCACGTCGATGAACACGTCCGTGGTGTCGGCGGTCACCTTCGTCCCGTCGCTGTTGATTATCGGCGGCATCGACAGCACCCGGTCCTCCGAATCGACGAGCAACGGGTACGCGGTCATGTCCTTCAGTAAATGGGCGTACTCGGTCCCCTTCGGGTGCCGCTCCAGAACCTCCCGCGGGGTCAGCTCCGCTTTGGGGTCGTCGGGCAACCCGAACAGCGGCACGAACTTCAACTCGTCGGGCTCCACCGGCCGGAACGCGAACCCGGGCTTCACCGTACCGAGGTCGTACACCCCGATTGACGCCCGCCGCCGGTCGCGCCCGAGTGCCCAGTGCAGGTTCTCCTGCATCTTCATCAGCATCCGCAGGGACTCGTCGTCCAGTTCCAGGCCTCGCACGACCGCTGCGACGATGTGCGGACGAATCTCGTCCATCCCGGGCTTCACCTCGACCGCGTAGCCGGACGGCTTCGTCTGCCACTCCCGGAGCCCGGTCTCGATTTCCAGGGACCCGCGCAGCGCCCGCGCCAGTCCCGCCGCGTCCAGCATGTCCGGCCGCACCGGCAGCAGGTCGATGCGCACGACCTCGCTCGAGCCGATTTCTACCAGCTTGTCGCATTCGCAGCCGGAGCAGCAGTTGTTGAAATCCTCGTGCTCGAGAGCCTCGGTGATGTGGTCGCACCGCTCGCACCGGTAGCGAATCACCCTGGCGTATCCTTCGACGTCGTTGCCCAGGTTCTCAAGCGCCAGCCGCAGTTCGTCGCGGCCGACCTCCTGTCCCAGCAGTTTCTTCAGCCGGTCGACCGGGATTCCGACTAGCGGCACAGCGCGCTCCCCTTCAGCCAGTCGATGTCGCTAAGGTAGAGCTTCCGGATGTCGTCCAGCCCGAACCGCATCATCGCCACCCGCTCGATACCCCCGCCCCAGGCCAGCACCGGCACCTTGCAGCCCAGCGGCCGGGTCACCTCGGGCCGGAACACGCCGGAGCCGCACATCTCCACCCAGCCGAGGTTTCCCAGTTTGGCGAACACCTCGGCGCTCGGCTCGGTGTACGGGAAGAACGACGGCCGGAACCTCACCTCCTCGGCGCCCATCTTCCGGTAGAATTCACCCAGCGTGCCGAACAGGCTCGCCAGGTCCGCCTTCTCGTCGATGATGATGCCGTCTATCTGGATGAACTCGGCCAGGTGGGTCTGGTCGATGTTCTCGCGTCGGAACGTCCGGCCGATGGAGAAGACCTTGCGCGGCGGGTTCGGGTTCTCGGCCAGCGCCCTTATCGTCGCCGCGGTGGTGTGCGTCCGCATCACCAGTTGCTCGGCCCGGGACAGCTTCCACTTGTAGCGCCAGCCGGTCGAACCGGTATCGCCGCCGTCCTCGTGGGTGCGGCGAACGCGCTCGACGTACGCCGGGTCGGGCAGTTTTCCCCTGTCGGGATTGCCGACGTAGAAGGTATCCTGCATCTCCCGCGCCGGGTGGTCCTGCGGCTGGAACAGCGCGTCGAAGACCCAGAAAGCCGTGTCCACCATCGGCGAGCGTGCCTCCTCGAAGCCCATCTCGAGGAACGTCCGACGCGTCTCCTGGATGACCCGCTGCAGCGGGTGGGTCTTGCCCGGGTGGCACTCGGCCGACTCCAGCGAAGGGTCGTACTCCTTGAAGACGACGTCGCGCCACTCGCCCGACACCAGCAGGTCCTGGGTCAACTGTGTCACCTCGCGGGCCGGTTCGACGCCCCCTCGCTTCAGCTTGGCGCCCTCCCCGGTCAGCGAGAGCCGCCGGGTCACCCGTTTCTTCCGCTTGAAAAGGTCGCTTCGCCCCTTGAGCGCGTCCAGCCCTGACTCGACGTCGGTCCCCACCGAGGCGAGATCATCGGTGTAGGCCCGCTCCATCTGGGCGAGCCGGCAGACGAACACCTCGTCCGGCCCCGCGTCGTTCACCGCCGCCTTGCCCTTGTCGGTGACGACCAGCAGGCCGGATTCCCGGCTGCACCAGCCCTTCTTGGTGAGCCACTTCACCTCGGCGCGGACCTCGTCCTTGCCGAGCAGCTTCGGAAGCTCTTGGAAGGACGCCGAGCCCCCGTTGTCGAGGATGGCGACGAGCGCACACTTCTCGGGCAGGCCGTCGCGGCTGACCGACATCCCCTCCTCGGTGATGATGAACTCCTCGCGGGCAATCTCCTCCACGGACACCAAGTCGCGCCCGGACAAAGACTTCGCCGCGGCCATGACCAGCGACTGGTCGAAACCGGTAGCCTCGACCAGTTCGTCGACCGAACGGCTGGAGCCCTCTTCCAGCGCATCCAGCAGTCGATACTCGTGCTCGGGCAACTTCGTCATAGCGTGGTGAATATGCCGCAACTGCTCTCAAAGTCAAGCAGGCGCGGTTGACTGTGAACCTGCGCGGGCTAGCCTCGGCGGGTGGTCATCGTTCTCTCCATCCTCGTCGGCCTGAGCCTTGTCTACTGGCTCTTCCAGTCGATCAACCTCGTCCGGGTGATCCGCGCGATGCCCCTGCTCGCGCGCCAGCCCGACCCGGAACGCGGCTCGTGGCCCAAGGTCTCGGTAGTCAGCACCGCCTGCAACGAGGGCGAGGCAATCGCCGGGGCGGTACGGACCAAGCTCGCCGACAACTACCCGAACGCTGAGTACATCCTCGTCGAGGACCGCTCGACCGACGATACCCCGCAGGCATGTGACCGAATCGCGGCCGAGGACGGGCGCCTTGAAGTGGTGCACGTCACGGGACTTCCCCTTGGCTGGCTCGGCAAGCTCAACGCGCTGGAACAGGGCAGGCTACGCTCGTCCGGCGAGTGGCTGCTCTTCTCCGATGCCGACGTTCGATTCACGAATCACGCCCTTCGCCGCGCCATCGCCTACGCGGAGAGCCGCGAACTCGACCACCTCGCCGTCCTGCCCGAACTGGAGTACGTCAACTGGTACCTCGAGCCAGTCCTCAGCATCTTCGTCCGCACCATCTGCCTCGTCGGCCAGGTCTGGAACGTCGAGGACCCGAAATCGAAGACCGCCGCCGGGGTCGGCTCGTTCAACCTCGTCCGTCGCGAGGCGCTCGAGCGGGCGGGCGGATTCGCGCCCATCCGGATGGAGGTGGGTGACGACCTGAGCCTGGGCAGGCTGCTCAAATACTCGGGCGCACGCCAGTCGCTGATGAACGGCCGGGGCTGCCTGTCGGTGTCGATAATCCGCTCGCTGGCCGAGGGCGCCCGCAGCGCCGAACGCGCCACCTGGACCGAAATCGGCCGGTTCAGCCTTGCGCGGCTGCTCGGCATGGCGGTCTTCCTGCTGGTAGGTGAGTTGGGCGTGTTCGCCGGACTCCTGCCCGGTCTTCCGGCCTGGCTGCGGGTCGCGGCCGCTTCCGGGGTCGGGTTGAGCCTCGTCGCGTCGATTGCAGCAAACGTCTGGGCCAACGGCCGGTGGCTCGGGGCGCTCTTCTGGCCCTACGCGCTTGTCGTGCAGGTCGCGGCGATGGTCCGGGCCGGCGTTCTCGGGGCCGCGCGCGGCGGCATCCGCTGGCGCGGCACCTTCTACTCCAACGCCGATCTCAAGGCCGGCAAGCGGTTCTAGCCGCTACTTCAGCAGTTCGAGCCGCTTCAGCTTCTCGTCCAGCACCGACGCGAGGTCGGGCTCGCCCTTCTCCTTCAGCGAGTACTTGACCCGGACGATGGGCTTGTTCGACTCGACCAGTCGGCTCAGGTCTATCGGCGTGCCGGACACCACGATGTCGCAGTCGGCCCGGTTGATCGTCTCCTCCAGTTCCTTCAACTGGCCTTCGGAGTAGCCCATCGCCGGCAACACGCGGTCAAGGTGCGTGCTGTGCTCCAGTTCGGTGAGCAATGAGCCCGATGCGAACGGTTTCGGGTCAACTATCTCGGCCGCGCCGAACCGCTCGGCCGCGATGCGCCCTGCGCCGAACGCCATCCCGCCGTGCGTCACCGTCGGGCCGTCCTCGACAACCAGCGCCCGCTTGCCCTTGATGGCGTCCGGGTCTGCGACCTCCAATGGCGACTCGGCGTGGACGATGACCGCGTCCGGGTTCACCCGGCGCGCCGTCTTCTCGACCTCGGCGATCTGCTCCTCGGTGGCCGAGTCCTCCTTGTTGATGACCACGACGTCGGCCATCCGCAGGTTCACCTCGCCCGGGTGGTAGAGCACGCCGTGCCCGGCCCGGAGCGGATCGGTAACCACGACGAGCAGGTCCGGCTTGAAGAACGATACCTCGTTGTTGCCGCCGTCGAAGACGATGACATCGGCCTCCTGCTCGGCGTGCTTCAGTATCTCGGCGTAGTCCACGCCCGCGTAGATGACCATCCCGTTCTCAACGTAGGGTTCGTATTCCTCGCGCTCCTCGATTGTGGAACCGGCCTTGTCCAGGTCCTCGTAGCCGGCGAAACGCTGCCAGACCATCTTCTCGAGGTCGCCGTAGGGCATCGGTTCGCGCACCGCGACGGTCCGCAGCCCGCGCTCCTTCAGCAGCTCGTAGACGCGGCGCGAGGTCTGCGACTTGCCGCAACCGGTCCGGACCGCGCATACCGCCACCACCGGCTTGCGGGCGGCGAGCTGTGTCGCGCGGGGCGAAATCAACCGCCAGTCCGCGCCGGCGGCGAGCGCCTCGGCGGCCAAGTTCATCAGGTGGACGTACTTGACGTCGGAATAGGCGAAAACAACCTCGTCCGCGCCCAGTTCGCGCACCTTCTGCCCCAGTTCGTGCTCGTAGAATGTCGGGATGCCCTGAGGGTAGAGCTCTCCCGCCAGGCTCGCCGGGTAGGGTCGCAGCCCGCCGGTCGTGCCCAGGTTCTGCTCCTTGGCCATCGTGAACCCGAGCACCTCGAACTCCTCGCGGCCGCGGAAACAGGTATTGAAGACGTGGTAGTCCATACCGACCGCGCCGACGATGATGACGCGACGGCGTTCCTTCGAGTGGGTTGTGTTGGTCATATGGATCCTGTTCCTAGAACCGCTCGGTCATCGACTTCGCCTGAAGGAAGAGCAGCAGGTAGTCCCGGCCGCCCGCCTTGGAGTCGGTGCCCGACATGTTGAACCCGCCGAACGGCTGGACATCGACCAGCGCGCCGGTGCACTTCCGGTTGATGTACATGTTGCCGACGTGGAACTCCTTCTTCGCACGGAGGATCTTCTCCCGGTTCCGAGTGTAGACCGCGCCGGTCAGGCCGTACTCGGTCCCGTTGGCAATCGCCAGCGCATCCGTGTAGTTGCGCGCCTTGATGACCGCCAGCACCGGCCCGAATATCTCCTCCTGGGCGATACGCGCCCGGCGCTTGACGTCGGCGATTATCGTCGGTTCGATGAAGTATCCTTTGCCCGGCTTCTTCTTCCCGCCGAGCAGTAGCCGACCCTCCTTCTTCCCGATCTTGACGTACTCGAGTATCTGCTCGAAAGCACGCCGGTTGATGACCGGTCCCATCCAGTACTTCGGGTCCTCGACCGGCCCGGTCTTCACCAGTTCCTTCGTCCGCGCGACCACCTTCTGGCAGAACTCGTCGTAGACCTTCGCGTCGACGATTGCCCGCGAGCAAGCCGAGCACTTCTGGCCCTGGAACCCGAAGGCGCTCGCCGCGACGCCGTCCGCCGCGGCGTCCACGTCGGCCTCGGAGTCAACGATGATGCAGTCCTTGCCGCCCATCTCGGCGACAACCCGCTTCACCCATATCTGGTCCTTGCCGACCTTCGCCGCCTTCTCGAATATCCGGAGCCCGACCTCCTTGGACCCGGTGAAGCTGATGAAGCGCGTCGTCGGGTGCTCGACGAGGTAGTCGCCGATACCGCCGCCCGGCCCGGTCAGCAGGTTCACGACGCCCGGCGGCAACCCGGCCTCCAGCAGTACGTCCATGAACAGCGTTGCCAGCAACGGCGCGTCGGTCGCCGGTTTCAGCACGACGGTGTTGCCGGAGACGGCGGCTGCCGTCGTCATCCCCGCCATGATCGCGCACGGGAAGTTCCACGGCGGGATGACCACGCCGACCCCCAGCGGAATGTAACGGACCTCGTTCGACTCGCCCGGGAACGGCGTGACCGGAACAACCTGGTCGTATCGAATCGCCTCGCGGGCATAGAACTCGAGGAAGTCAACCGCCTCGGCGAAGTCGGCATCCGCCTCCAGCCATCGCTTGCCCTCCTCCAGCACCATCGCGGCGTCGAACTCGAACCTCCTGTCGCGCATCATCCGCGCCGCGCGCAGGAAAACCGACGCCCGTTCGATGGCCGGGACATGCTTCCAGGTCTCGAACGCCCTGGCCGCGGCCTTCATCGCCCGCTCGGCCTCCTTGACCGTCCCCCTCTGGAAGATACCGACCGGTTCCTCAGTGGCCGGGTTGAGCGAAACGAAGGTTTCCTTCGCCTTCACCGGACGGTTGTTGATGATGATGTGGTTGACCTTGTCCGCGTCCGCCTTCAGGCGGGCGAACGCCTGGCGCATGCCCTCGATGTTCTCTCCGAGCGAGAAGTCGAGGTAGGGTTCATTCCGAAATTTCGGGAGCATCGTTCCTCCTGTGCTGGTTGATGTCTCCGGCCGCCCGGGGCGGCAACTTGCTGCAATCGATTTGTTGCATCGTTTGGGCTGCGGGACGCAAGACCGCGCGGCTGCGCCACCGGCCGTGCCGGGAGGCGCGACCGGGCAGAGGATAGCTGCCGGTCCGACTAAGTCAACCGGGCGGGCAACCGCCTAGCGTATCAGCAGCCGGCCCTGGCTCGTCCCTGTCGCGGCCTCGAGCCGGGCCAGGTAGACCCCCGCACCCAGTTGGCCGACGTCTATCCGCTCGCCAGACCTGCCGGACAACTCGAACCTAGCCGCCTCGCGGCCGCTGACGTCGAAGACCACGAGCCGGGCCGGAACGGTAAGGTCGAGAACCCGCACCGGGCCGGTTGTCGGGTTGGGCAGGAACCGGGTTCCGGACTGCCCCGGGGTCTGGCCGGGAACTTCGCCGATGCCCGTAGGCTCGCAAATCGGGTGGAAGCCCACCTCGATGGGCACCAGCGGCATCGAATCCGGCTCAAGGAACACCGCGGAATCAGCCATCCTGAACTCGACCCACGGCATGCTGTCGACTATCGGCTCCTGTGGTTCGACGCAGACCTCGCGGTTGCCGGATGAATCCACCACCACGAAGTGGAAGTCGTCGGTCCCGCCCAGCCAGGCATAGCTGTTCGACCAGCCCGCTGCCGCGTAGTTGAACATCATATCCTGGATCATCGGCCGGCCGACATCGCTCAGGAGACCGGGGTCGTGCGGGCTCGGGTGCGAACGGCACCACTGGACGTTGCCCCTGCCGTCGAGCTTGAACAACAGGAAATTCGGGTTCGGTATGCCCGGCCCGACGCTCGATGTCGCGCCGCAGCCCGCAATCGTACCGTCGTGGGCCGCGACCAGCGACCGGTCCTCGAGCATCAGTTCGTCGCCGGACGGCCAGCCGTAGGTGCGCGACCAGTTCACGATGCCCGGCAGCCCGAACTCGGCGACAAAGATGTCGGCAATGGTGAACGGCGCGGTACCGTAGCTCTTGGTCCAGCCGCCGACGGCTATCTGGCCGCGCCGTGTCAGCGCGACGGACCGCCCCTCGTCGTCGCCGTCAGGCCCGGGAGAGAAATAGGCCCACTGGAGGGTGCCGGTCTGGTCAATCTTGAGCACGAACGGGTCGAACGTCGTCGGGCTGCTCACCTTGGCCCGGCCGACGACCGCATAACCCGTGTCCGGCGTCTGGGTGATGGCGTAGGCCTCGTCCTCGACGTGGTTCGGCTGCACCCAGTAAACCCGGGCCCACTGCAGGAAACCGTTTGCCGCGAACTTGGCCACCAGCACGTTGGGGAACGGCGCCGGCCCGAAGCTCGAGGTCAACCCGGCAACTGCGTAGCCGCCATCGAACGTCTGGGCAATCGAGTAGGATTCGTCGTCCATCATCCAGCCCCAGACGTATGACCACTGGGGGTTGCCGGCGACGTCCAGCTTGGTGACAAACAGGTTGCGGTTCGGGATACCCACCCCGTAACTCCGGGTCCAGCCGGTCAGGCAGTAACCGCCGTCCATCGTCCTGACCATCGAGTGAGCCTCCTCGTCCGACTCCCCGACCGAAACCCGGGACCACATCGGCAGGCCGGCAGGGTCGGTCTTGACGACCAGTACCTTGTGGGTGTGGGCGGGACCGGGGCTGTAGCTCCGGGTCCAGCCCGCCAGGCAGTAGCCCGGCTCGTACGCCTCGACCAGCGCGTGGCAGCGCTCCTCGAGGCTGTCACCGTAGATCATCGCGGGAAGCATCTGGGAGAATGCCGGTGCCGCGAATCCCAGCAACAGGAGCATCGTGCCGGCGGTACGGACCAGGACGTCATTCTTCTTCATAAGCCCTCCGTTTCACATCTCTGTCGCCACATCGTAACCAGCCATGCGCTCGATTTCAACCCCCCGGACAGGACGGGCGGGCCGCTTGCGGCCCGCCCCTGCAATCGGTTTGTCGGAGCGCTACCGCTGCAGCACGATCCGGGCGGTAGACGAACGACCGGCTTCCTCCACCTTCATCAGGTAGACGCCCCGTGCCAGGCTGCCCAGGTCGAACTCGACGCCGTCACCCGCCACCGCGCGGGACAGCACCCGCCGCCCGGTCGCGTCGTACATGCTCACCCGCGCCGGACCTTCCAGGCCGGTGATCCAGACCACCCGGTTGGTCACCGTCGGCCAGGCCAGGACATCTCCCGCCCGGCCGGTTTGGCCCGCAATCGACGTTGAAGCGATGCCTACCAGCGGCGCCCCGTCAAGCGCACCCCCGACCGAGTAGTACCAGAACTCCGGCGTCTTGTTGCCCTTCAGCGCGTAGAACTCGCCGCCGCCGATGTGGGCGAGATCCCCGCCGTACTTCACCCGCCGCTTCCGGCCGGCCACCCCGAGGGACGGCACCGTATCCAGTTCTATCCATGCGTTGTCGTCCGCGTCGTAGCGGAAGAACTGCTGGGTGTTACCCCCCTTCAGCGCGTAGATGCTGCCGTCGTACCACTCCGCCGAGCCGCCGTCCTTCGTCTTCTTCTTCCTGATCTTCCCGCCGTGCTTGCCGTACAACGGCATGCCGCGCAGCGTGTCGCCCGTCCAGGTGTCGCCCTCGATGTCGTACCGGAACATGAAGTGCTCGTAGTCGACGCGGTCGTAGTAGTTCGCCTGCTGGGCATAGATATACCGGCCGCCGTCGTAGCAGAGCCACGAGCCGTCCTTGTACTTGTCCTTCCGGCCGTATGGCACGTACGGGAGGTTCTCCCACTCGTCGGTCGAGGTGTTGTACCGGTAGAACTCGGTCTTGTATCCCTTCAGCAGGTAAACGTAGCCGGTGCCGCCCTGCTCGACGTACACCATGTCGTTGCCGCCCTTGATCCGCTTGCTCCGCGGACCGGCGGGAACGTCGGGCAGTGTCGCCCAGGAGTCCCGGTCCGCCCAGTACTTGTAGAACGAGTTCGTGTTGTTGCCCGCGGTGTAGTAGAGGTGGTCGTTGCCGTCCGCGATGGCCCGCGAACCCTTCTTGACCGTCCGTTGCCGGCCCCTGTACAACCCGAAGGGAAGCTGGCCGGTGTATATCCACGAGTTGCCGGACGGGTTGTACCGGTAGAAATCCTGCTGCTTGTAGCCCTTGGCGCCGTATATCAGCCCGTTGCTTTCGTTCCAGGTGAGCCAGCCACCCCGCTTCACCGGCTTGCCTCCCGGGGCGAGCGGCATCGGGGCCTTCTCGGTCCAGTCGCTCGGCTCGGGCGGCGGTACGTCCACCCGCAGCGGCCGGCTCAACTCGTCGTTGCCCGGGTCGATATCGCCGGCCAGGGCGACCGAGCATCGAACCGTGTAGTGGCCCATCTCCGCGTCCCAGGCCGGGAACGTCACCGTCTCGGTGTCGCCCGGCGCGACGAAGACCTCCACCGACTCGGAGTAGTAGGCGCTTCTCAGGAAGATGTCGTCGATGCAGATGCCGTTTCCGTTCAGGCCGAGAGGCATCTTGTACCGGAACCCGATGTACACCGACGTATCGCCCACGTTGTGGAAATCTGCCCAGTACAGCCCGTAGGTCGTGGTGTTGAAGTCGAACGCCTGGATTGCCTGCTGGAATGATGCCGGGCTGCCGTCGGCGTAAGAAACCCAGACCTGCAGTGACTCCATCACCGTTCCGCCGACGGTCCGCGCCCGCCAGTAAATCGTGTCGCTCTCCCTAACCCTCATCTTTGGTGTCACCAGCCAGTCGTCGTTCGGGAGCAACGTCGGCTCGCGCAGCACCGTCGCGTAGTGGGGCGGCGAGTAGGGGTTGGCTGAACCGAGATGCCAGTTGAACGTCCCGCCGTCCACGTTCATCGTGTCCCATCCCGCGGAAAGCAGTTCCGGGCCGGGGAAATCCTCGTAGAACCCGCCCCCCAGCCGCTCGATGAGAAAGTGCACCATGCTCGTGTCGCCGTGGCTCCCCGGGCACCAGACCTGCGCCTCGGGCGTGACTGGTGCGGCGGGAATGACGGTGTCCGGCGATGTAATAGCCGAAACCGCCACGTCACACCAGCCGTACTTCAGTGTCAGGCAGTCGTAATCGGTAGTCGGCTGGTACGTGCCGCCAGTAACGTAGACGTTGCCGTACTGGTCGGCGCAAACATCGTTGCCGTACTCGGGTCCCCCGGTCCCACCATCACGCGTCTCTGCCCATACCTCGACGCCGGCCGGGCTGTACTTAATAGTCGTAATGTCCTGTCCGGAACCGCTCCCCTGCGTATGGCCGGTGACGAACGCATCTCCCGCGGGCCCGACCGTGACATCGGTGGGGAAGTCGTCGCCGCTGGCCGAGCCACCGTACAGCATCACCCACTGCTGGTTGCCAGTCGGATCGTACTTCACTGTCGCGTAGTCGATAGCGGCGCCGCCGTTCCAACTCTCGCCGGTTACATAGACGTTGCCCGCCACATCTACCGCCAACGCCGTTGCCTCGTCGGCCCCGACGCCACCGTCATACAACCTCGCCCACAGTTCGTTGCCGTCGGTGTCGTATTTCACCGTCGCGTAGTCGAGGTTGGCCGGGCCGACCGCGAAACCGGTCACCCAGACATCGCCTGCGCCGCTCACCGTGATATCACTGGCTTGGTCATTGAGCGGCCCACTGCTGGTGTATCGCCGCACCCAGATCTCGTTGCCGTCGGTGTCGTATTTCACCGTCGCGTAGTCATAGCGGGTAGCGCTGCCGCCCCAGCTGTAGCCGCTGACGTATACGTTACTGGCCGCGTCGAGGCCGAGCCCGACAGCATAGTCACTGCCGTTGCCGGGTCCGTCGTAGGTCCTCACCCAGAGTTCGTTGCCGTTCGTGTCGTACTTCAGCGTAAGGTACTCATAGTAGGTCCCGTCATGGGAGTAGCCGGTGACGTAGACGTTGCCAGCCGCGTCCAGCGCGAGTCCGGCCGGGTAGTCGCCGAAGTTGGCCGGGCCGTTGTAGACTCGCGCCCACTGCTCGTTGCCACCCGCATCATACTTCACCGTCACGCAATCGTAATTGCTCAGCGAGTTGTTGGTCTGACCGGTGACGTAGACGTTGCCCGCCGCATCCAACGCCACATAGAAAGCCTGATCGGGACGGTTACCCGCGCTCGCGTAGTTCACGACCCAGAGTTCGTTGCCGAGAGCATCGTACTTGGCGGTGGTGAAGTCGGTGTTGCCGAGGATAAGGCTGTAGCCGGCAATGTAGACATTCCCGGCCGCGTCCACGGCCACCGCATTGGAGATATCAGTGGTACTGCTCGGATTGTCGTAGACCGCGGCCCACAATTCGCTCTCCTGGCCGACCGCACAGACGGTCAGGGCGCTGAACACCAGCGCCGCGAGCAGTAATCTGCCGCCAGAACTGAACATGCTGCCTCCTCAGGTTATGCTCTTGGGAAAGGTCCGATGTAACCCGGACAGGCTATATTAGGGCACGGGCGGTGCGCGTCAAGTGAATGCCCTGTGCATCAGCTGCCCGGGTCGAACCCGGCGGCGGGATGGAACAGGTGCTGCCAGTACTGCTGGAACTTGTCCAGGTTCAGTATCACCACCAGCGCGATGAGCAACAGCACGAGCAGCGCCAGTGCCCACGGCAGGCAGCCGAGGAATCTCGGCTGCGGTTTCTTCCGCTCCAGTTTGTCGAGTTGGCGGAGTATCTTCCGTCCGCGCTCCTCGTCAGGGTCGTGCGTCCTGCGCGCGGTCACCGGACAACCATCCGAAAGCCGAGTTTGCGCACCAACCGTCCCGCGTCCCGGTGCACCTCGGCCCTAGCCTTCAGCAACCCGGCCCGGTCGAAAGACCGCTCCTGCAGCGTGCCCATCACCAGCAGGTCGAGCGCGGTGGACGCGGTCCAGTCCACGTCCGTGGCATAGCCGCATACCGCCTGCGCCCCGGTCCGTTCGAGAAAGGAGCGAATATCGGCCCGGCCCAGCTTCAAGACCGAGCAGGCCCCCAGGTATATCACCCGGCCGTAGCACCTGCGCCTTAGCAACTCGGCAAGGTCTTCGAGCGACATCTCCTTAGAGCCATAGATGGACAGGCGCCCTTCGTACCCGTGGAACGCCAGGTAGAGGATTCGATAGGCCGCGTAGCTCTTCTGCCGCCACTTCCTTACCAGGAACTCGAATTCCTCTGGCGTGGACGCGTCCCGGTGCACGAACTTTACGCCCTCGGTCGCGTCGAGCAGTTCCAGCATCGGTCGGACCGTGGACTTGACCGACAGGTCAGGGTCCCAGTTGCCCTCGATGCAGAAGATGTGCTTGTTCTTCGGCTTGCCCACGAAAACCTCAGCAGGGCGCGATGCGCGGCCGTCCGGTGTATCGCCAGAGCAACTCTATGCCGTCCGGTGACTCGAACATCCCGAACAGGTCGTACTCATCGGGCCGAACCGTCAGCGTCGCGAAGTAGGCGGTCTTCCGCTTCCGGAACCTCAGGTATCGCCTGTTGTCACCGGTCGATGCCTCGAGTGCAAGTGCCAGCAGCAGCGCGCGCGGGGAACTCACGTCTCATTCTTCCGGCCTGTAGTTGAATGTCAACCGGTTGTGCCCTCGTTTCAGCGTAAAGGCCCCGCTCCTCAGGCAGTTACCGGTGTGCCGCGCCGCTGACAGTACCCCTGTGTGCTTCGGAGGGAGTAGCCCCACCACGGCTGACATGACGAACGCAGCTCCGACACCAATGCCCGCAAGGCCGGGAACATACCGAGGGCGGGCCGAAGCCCGCCCCCTGTGTTGCAGTCCTCTTCTTGCTAGTGCTGGATGACCAGCTTCCTCGTTGCCGTGTAGTCGTCGGTGTCGAGACGGACCAAGTACACCCCGGCGGGCAGTTCCCGTACGTCCATCGGCACGCTGCCGTGCCGGGCGAGCACGTAGTCCTGCCGGCGCAGGCATCGGCCAGCCACATCGTAGATGCCGACGGCGGCAGGTCCCGCCTTCGGCAGCACGTAGCGCAGTATCGTACGTCCGCCGTTCACCGGATTGGGCGCCAGACCCAGTGCGCGCACACGTTCGCCCGCCGGGTTCGCCATCACACCCATGCGACCGGTTACCTTGAAACTCGGCCAGGTGACGTACCGCCAGAACTCCAGCGTCTTGTTGCCCTTCAAGGCATGGAATACCCCGTCCCCCGACGCAACGATGTACGCCCCGTGTTTCGCGCGCCGCTTCCGACCGGTAGAACCGTTTGTCGGCACCGTGTCCAGCTCGGTCCAGACGTTGGCTGCCAAGTCGTACTGCCAGAACTGCTGGCTGTTGCCGCCCTTCAACGCGTACAGCGCGCCGTCGCAATAGGCCCCGGACCCGCCGTCCTTCGACTTCTTCTTCCGGACCCGACCTCCGTGCAGTCCGTACAACGGCATCCCGGGCAGCGGTTCGGACGCCCAGGTCGAGGTGGCGATGTCGAAGGCGTACATGTAGTGCTCGTCGGCACCACGGTTGTAGTAGTTTGCCTCGTGCGTGTACAGCTTGTTGTCGCCGTCGTACGCCAGCCACGAACCGTATTTCATCTTCTCTCGGTACGCCGGTACGTCGGGCAGCGTGTCCCACACCCCGGTCACCGTGTTGAAACGGTAGAACTCCGTCTTGTACCCTTTCATCAGGTATACCCAGCCGGTATCGTCAAGCACGACATAGGCCATGTCGTTGCCGCCCTTCACACGTTTCCGGTTCGGTCCCTCAGGTACGTCCGGGAGCTGCGTCCATTGGTCGGCGTCAACCTGGTACTTGTAGAACGTCAGTGTGTTGTTACCCGCGGTGTAGTAGATGTGATTCCCACCGTCACTCACGCCCCGCGAGCCCTTCTTCGCCTCGCGCTGGCGCCCGCCTTTGTCGCCGTAGGGCAGCGGGCCGAGTTCGGTCCAGGCATTGGTACTCAGGTCGTACCGGTAGAAATCCTGCGTCTTGTAGCCCTTGCCCGCGTAGATGTACGCGCCCAGCGATGCGAGCCAGCCTCCCCGTTTCACCGCCCGGCCCGACGGCTGCTCGGGCAGTGACGCCATCTCGGACCAGCCGGGGTCCCCTCGGCCGTAGGAGAAGCCGTAGTCGTTGGCGCCCCGGAGCTGCATCCCTTCAGCAAGAACCAACACACCCTCCTGACCGGGCCAGTCAACAATCAGAGTGAAGGAATCGTTCGGCATCGCGCCCCGCTCGCGCAGAACCGAAATCGAGTAGCTGCCGTCGACCGGGTCAGGAATCGTGATTTCATCGTCCGGGTCGCCGTCGCCATTCAGGTCTGCCTCGAGGTAGCTGGCTCCGGGAATGCCCGCCGCGTACTTGCTCACTACGCGGCCCAGCCGGTCGGTCACGACCAGGTCCACCGGGCACGTCACCCGTATCTTGAGCATGCTGTCCGACAGCGGCCCGGCCGAACCGGCAAGCACGCAGCCGCTCCCGCCGTAGCCGGTGAACCGGAACGACTTCAGGCTCCCGCCGTCAGTCTGCACGTCGTACACTGCCGCCGTGTCCACAGTCGCCAGTTGGGCCGCCGCAGCACTGATATCTACCGGGCCGACGCCCTGCACCGCGGCGAACCCGGTCAACGCCGAACCGGGCGAGTTCACCAGGTCCTTGTACGCCTGCTTGTCGGTCGGGTTGGCAACATCGATGATTCGCTCGGCAACGGCCCGGAAATCGGTCAGGACTGCGCCCTTGCCGCTGTCCAGCACCGCCGTCACGCTCCCGATGTCCGAATCGGGGAAGAAGTTGCCCGGCATGTGCTCCTCGTCGAATGACACTGCCGGCGCCCACAGCAGGTTGACCGTCGGGCTGCCACCGCAGTACTCGTCCCAGTTGGTCGCCAGCAGCGAGGAAAGGTCCCGCCCCTGCACCAGCGCCGCGTTGAAGTACCCGTTGCGCTCAATCGGCACGTGGGTCCCGGCGTCAAACCGGGCCAGCACCGTCGTCCGGCTGCTGGCCGCGTCCATCATCCCCACGTCGGCCAGGCTGGCCAGCGGCAACTCCATTCCCGTCCCGGCGGTCAGCGTCGGCACGAACAGCGTCACCACGTCCTCGGCGTCGGTGTAGGTCAGCCTGAACACGAACGCCAGCAGCCGGGCGGTGTCGGGCAGGACCGCCGAGTGGCTGAACTCACCGCTGCCGTTGGTCATCAACGCCACCGTGGTCTGCTGCACCGGGTCGTCAACGGTCAGCTCCCCCACCCCGGGCACGTAGGGCGTGCCGTCGTTGCGCACGGTCCGCCCCTGGATTACGACCGCCTGGCCCAGGCCCAGCGGCGCGACCGCGTCAATCACCACGTGGGGTTCGGCCGGGGCCAGCACCTCCAGCTCTACCGGGATATCAACCGTGGGATTCGCGGGGCAGTTGCTGGTCAGCCGCAGCGTTGTCCGGTAGGTCCCGGGGGCGAGCCCGGCCGAGTTGAAGGTCACGCTGACCGACACGCTGTCCCCTGGGGGCACGCTGCCGCTGGCCGGTGCCTCGGCCAGCCAGCTCGCGGCCGGCGACTCGGACAGGCTCCAGCCCAGGGCAGCGTCGCCGGCGTTGCCGACCCATAGGTGGACCGGATTGGACACATCAGGGACCTGTGCCTGGTCCAGGGCCGCCGGCGCAACCCACACGTCGGGCACGGGCTCGACGTACTTGATGAGGCAGTACCGCTGGTGCTCATGGCCTTCTTCCCCGTCGCGGACCTCGCCGGCAACATAGACCTCACCCAGCGTCCCGGGCAACACCGCCCACCCCTCGTCGTCCTCGCTCTCGGTGCCGTCGTAGTGCGCGGACCACAGCAACTGGCCGGTCGGGCTGTACTTCAGGACACAGATGTCGCCGTCGTCGCCCGATTCGACCGACACCCCGGTCACGTAGACGTTGCCGAGTGCATCGACAGCGACATCCCGGCCCCAATCGCGCCAGTCTTCCGCGCCGCTGTATACCGCCGCCCACTGCTGGAAGCCGGCCGAGTTGTACTTGACGGTGGCGATGTCGGTCTTGGTGTCTCGCCAAGATTGCCCCGTGACGTAGATATTCCCGGCTGCATCGAGAGCCATGGCGAACCCCCGGTCCGACCCGTGTGCCGGGCCGTCGTACCGGTTGATCCACTGCTCGTTGCCGTCCGTGTCGTACTTGATTGTCACGCAGTCGTCGTTGGAGGGATGGGAAACTGAGCACATGCCGGTCACGTAGACGTTGCCGAGCGCATCGACCGCGATGTCCTTGGCCTCGTCCGGGTAGCCGATTGGGCCGTCATAGACAGCTACCCAGAGTTCATCGCCCGACGGGCTGTACTTGACAGTCACGATGTCGTCGTAGGTAACCGGGTCGCTGCAGGTCCCGGTAACGTAGACGTTGCCCGCCGGGTCCACGCCCATGGCAGCTATCCCGTCGAGACCCCCGCCGTCGTAGACTGCCACCCACTGCTCGGTCCCGGCTGCGTCGTACTTCGCCACGCAGAAGTCCCTAGAGCTGACACCCCAGACGCTGCCGGCAACGAAGACGTTGCCATCGCTGTCCAGCGCTACATCGGCTGCCTCGTCCATGCTGTTCCCGCTGCGCAGGGCAGTCCATTGAACCTGTCCCGCGGGATTGTACTTCGCCAGCACAAGACCGCCGGTCTCGTGGACAAGGTCATCGAACATCCCGGCGACGTATACATTCCCCTCGTCGTCGGTGACGACTGCCTTGCCGGTGCCGTGCTGGCCGGAAACGTCCGGGAACCGCGCATCCCAGAGCCTGTTGCCCGCCGGGTCGTACTTGACCGTCGCCATGTCGAACTCCTGGGGCAGGAGATCGTGCCGCGAACTGTAACCGGTCATGATGACATTGCCGTCGGCGTCCATCGTGGCGGCGCGTATCCAGTCGATGTTCGTCGGGGCCGGTCCTCCGTACCGCCTCACCCACGCCGTATCCGGTTGTGCCAACGCCGCGACCGAAAACGCGCAGGCCAAAGAGCCCGCGACGAGCATCTTGCTGCGTATCTTCTGCATCCTGCCTCCCTTGGGGGTTCCGACCCTTTCATCTGCGAGACCGCCCGGGTTTCGCACGGCGCCAGCCGCGCGACCGGTAACTACGCCGTTGTGGACGTTGACGTAACCCGAACGCGGCAGCATAGCCGTGCGCGCTAAGCTGTCAAGACCGAATTGCGTTGTCACGATAGAATTGTCAGCGGTCGCGAGCAAACCAGGGGCGGGCCGAAGCCCGCCCTCTGGTTGCAGTCCTCTTCTTGCTAGTGCTGGACCACCAGCTTCCTTGATACCGTGTAGCCGTCGGCGTCGAGCTGTACGAGGTAGACACCGTTGCTCAGGCTGCGCACGTCCAAGCTGACGGCGCCTGTTCTGGTGGCCACCAGGCTACGGCTGGTTACCTCGCGGCCCGTCACGTCGAACACGCTGAGCGTCGCGGCACCGGCCTTCGGCAGGGCATAACGCAGGGTCGCGAAGCCGCCCTCAAGCGGGTTCGGGGATACCGTCAGGCCTTGCTGGATGCGCCCGGTCCGACCCGCCAGCACACCGTTCCGCTCGGGCGAATACCCGAACACCGTCGTCGGGATGACGTAGCGCCACATCTCGACCGTCTTGTTGCCCTTGAGGGTGAAGAAGGTGCCTTCACCCCGGTGGACCAGTTTCGCCCCGTACTTCACGCGCCGCTTCCGGCCCGTCGTACCGTTCGTCGGCACCGTATCGAGCTCGGTCCAAGTGTCGGGCCCCGGCGTGTACTTCCAGAACTGCTGGGTGTTGCCGCCCTTGAGGGCGTACAGCGCGCCGTCGTACCAGGCCGCCGAGCCGCCGTCTTTCGACTTCTTCTTCCGCACACGCCCGCCGTGCAGGCCGTACAGCGGCATGCCGGACATCGGCTCGGACACCCAGGTCGAGGCGGCGATGTCGAAGGCGTACAGGTAGTGCTCGTAGTCGGCCCGGTTGTAGTAGTTGGCCTCGTGCGCGTACAGGACTCCTTCACCGTCGTAGACAAGCCATGAGCCGCGTTTGACCTTGCCGCGGCTGGCGGGCACGTCGGGCAAAGTGTCCCACGCCTCGGTCACCGTGTTGAACCGATAGAATTCGGCCTTGTACCCTTTCATGAGGTACACCCAGCCGGTATCGTCAAGCACGACATAGGCCATGTCGTTGCCGCCCTTCACCGCCTTCCGCCGCGGTCCCTCGGGTACGTCCGGCAGCGTTGCCCACGAATCCGCGTCTGCGAAGTACTTGTGGAACGTGTTGGTATTGTTGCCCGCCGTGTAATAGAGATGGTTGCCGCCGTCGCCGACCCCGCGCGAGCCCTTCTTCGCCTCGCGCTGGCGACCGCTCTTTTCGCCGTAGGGCAGCGGCCCGAGTTCGGTCCAGGCGTCGACGAGCGGGTCGTACTTGTAGAAGTCCTGCGTCTTGTAGCCCTTGCCGGCGTAGATGACTTCACCCAGCGGGGCCAGCCAGCCGCCCCGTTTGACGTACCGGCCCGAGGGCGCAAGCGGCATCGAGGTGACCTCGGCCCAGCCGCCGCGCCAGGTCGAGGTCGTCGCCGCCACCCGATCGTTTCCCGGGTACTGGTCAGCCCCGTAGGCGGTGCTGCAGGCGATTTCGAACACGCCGCCCGAGGGGACCATCCATATCGCGAAGTCGACCGTCGTCTCGGCGCCGGCCGCAAGGTCGGTGACCGACTGGATGTCGGAGTACCCGCCCTCGATTTCGAGCCGTACCGGGAATGACGCCGGGTAGCTGCCGAAGTTCTCGACCGTCACCCGCGGTGTCACCGCCGCGCCCGGTTCGACGTAACCGCCCGGCACCAGTATCGCTGTCGCCCCGGCGTCGCGCACCGCCACCCGGATGGAGTCGGTCAGGAAGTCGTTGGCGTTGGCCATGTCCCCGGCCAGCCGCGTCGAGCACCGCACCGCCCGGAATCCCGGGACAATCGCAGTCCAGTCCGCGAAGTCGACCACCGTCGAGTCGCCCGGGCCCAACGATGAGACCGTCCGGGTATCGGTCCAGCCGCCGATGTCCAGCCGGACGTCGAAACCGGTACCGACGTTGCCCGGGTTGGCCACCCGCACCCGAGGGGTGACCGTCTCGCCCGAGTCGACCGGCCCGGAGGGCTGTACCAGTTCCAGCGCCGCGGCGTCGAGCACCCGGACATAGACCCCGGATTGCTGCCGGTCGTTGGCCGACCGCATGTCGGTCCCGAGCCGGGTGGAACAGGATACCATCAGGTCGCCCCGCTCGATCGGCAGCCAGTCAGGGAAGTCGACGTCCACCGTCGTGCCGGCCGCGTGCCCGGTCACCGTCACGGTCGAGTCGTAGGACGGACCGACCGTCATCCTGACGTCGTAGGTCTCGGTCCCGGTGCCGTGGTTGTGCAGCCGTGCCGAGGGGGTCGTTGCGTCACCCGAGTCGACCTGGGACGGCGGTGACAGCACCTCGGTGCAGGCGATGTCGTGGACCGTGACACTGAAGCTGCCGGTGAGCCGGTTGTTGTCGCTGACGATGTCGCCGCTCAGCCGGGTCGAGCAGGAGACGGCCTGGACCCCGCGCGGCCACTCGCTGTACCCCGGGAAGGATACCTGCCGCATCGCCCCGGCCGCGTGGCCGCTCACCGGGACGGTCTCGTCGTAGTAACCCCCGATGCGCAGCCGGATGTCGTAACTCGCTGCGGCGTTGCCGTTGTTGACCACGCTGCAGGCCGGCACCACCGTCGCGCCCGAGTCGACCACGCCGGCCGGCGCGACAATCGTCACCGGCGCGACATCCTGCACCCGCACGAGCACCGAACCGGTCACCTTGTCGTTTCCCTTCCGCATGTCGGCCCCGAGCTGGGTCGAGCACGTCAGCGCGTTGCTGCCGCGCTGAGTGGGATTCCAGTTCGGGAAGGTGACGTAGCGCCGCGTGCCCGGTGCGTGGGAACTGACGCTGGCGGTCGTGTTGTAGCCGGTGCCGATCCGCATGCGCACCGCGTAGCTCTCGGTCGTGTTGCCGTGGTTGTACACCGAGCAGGCCGGCACGACCGTGCCGCCGGAGTCAACCGCCGAGGGCGGGGCCACGATGACGGTCGCACCCGCATCGCGGACCCGGACAAACACCGACGAGCCCTGCCGGTTGTTGGCGGAACGCGTGTCGGTCGTAAGCCGGGTGGAGCAACTGACCGGCAGGTTGCCCCGCGCCAGCGGTAGCCAATCGGGGAAGTTGACGTCCCGCGAGGTCCCGGGTGCGTGCGCGGTGACGGTCACCGTCGAGTCGTACGACGAGCCGACCTTCATCCTGACGTCGTAGGTTTCGGTCTCGGTCCCGTGGTTGTAGAACCGCGCCGAGGGCGTCGTGGCGTCACCCGAATCAACCTGAGCCGGTGGGGACAGTATCTGGGTGCACGCGACATCGTGGACCCTGACGTTGAAGCTGCCGGTAAGGCGGTCGTTGCCGCTGACGAAGTCGCCGTCCAGCCGCGTCGAGCAACTCAGCGCGTTGCTACCGCGAGGCCAGTCGCTGTAGCCCGGGAAGCACACGTAGCGATTCGTCCCGGGCGCGTGGCCGGCTACCGGGGCCGTCTCGTCGTAGTAGGCGCCGATCCGCAGCCGCACGGTGTAGCTCGCCGTGGCATTGCCGTTGTTCGCCACGCTGCACGCCGGCACGACC
>Ga0272442_10003450_pt1 | contig 22193 bp, 14 predicted proteins | sample SSMForm2O_FD_200262 | JGI IMG/M metagenome (GOLD analysis project Ga0272442, IMG submission 200262) | Marine sediment archaeal communities from Little Sippewissett salt marsh, Falmouth, MA, United States - SSM-Form-2O | ecosystem: Environmental > Aquatic > Marine > Wetlands > Sediment ...
CGGGGCTTTCCCCGCCGGGATGGACATGGGTGTGGCCAGGGCGTGCCTCCTGGTGTGCGCGGCGGTTCTTCTGATGGTGGCTGCGGGCGTGGCCTTTTCCACGCGCCTGTCGTATGGGGCGGCGGTGCTGGCCTGCGCCGTCTTCGGTTTGTGGGGTCTTCTGTCCGACTACGCGTTCGGGCGGCTTTCGGCGGAGGTACCGGCGGCAGCCGTGGCCTATGCGGTCTCGCCCAACCTTCAGGCGTTATGGGCCGCCGACGCCGTCTCGGCCGGCCGTCTCATCCCCGGCTCTTACATCGGCCTCGCGGTATCGCATGCGGGTCTTTGGGTGGCGGCGCTTTTGTTCTGTGGGGTAGCGGCTTTCGAGGGTAGGGAGCTTTCCGGTCGTGTCTGATTCTTCCACGAAGACGGGTGCAGGGCTGAACGAGCCGGGCGGTGCCGGGCCGCGCGACGCCGTGATGCTGCGGCGTGCCGAGGGTGTGGCCTTGGCCGCGATAGCGGTCCAGCTCGCCGCGGTGGCGGTGGCGTTTGTTGTGGGAGCGTTCACGGGCAGTCGCGGGGCCTATTTCGAGGGCTGGCACCTGCTCGTGGCCCTTCTGCCTTGGTCTATTGCTCTTCTGCACCAGAGGTTGCGGAGGCAATCGGTGGAGGAGGAGCAGGACCTGGCGGCCGTGGCGCGGGAGTCGGGTCGTGCGGGGCTGTTCGAGGGGCGCGAGTCGGAGCCCTTCTCCGCCAAGCGTAGGCTTGAGAGTTTCGAGCGCCTATGGGCGCCGGGGCTGACGCTGCTGGTGGCGGTGGCGGAGGGGGCGGCGGGCGGATTGCTCCTGGCCAAAGCGCTTTCCGGTCTGTCGCCGGCCGACGAGGGTACGGCGGCGGTGGGCGGCGCCTTCATGGTCGGCGCGGCCCTGGTGACGTTCCTTATCGGCCGTTATGCCTCGGGCATGTCGCAGAGCCCGCAGTGGCGTTTGCTGCGCGCGGGCGCCGGGGCGATTCTCACCTGTTCGGCCCTTTGTTTCCTGGTCGGGTTGGGGCTGGCCTTCAGTCACTTCGACGTGACGTTCCTAGAGACGGCCGCCCCGTTTGTCATCTCGGGCGTATTGCTTCTGCTCTCGGCCGAGTGCGTCTTGGCGTTCCTGTTTGATCTCTATCGTCCGCGCGTGCCCGGCCAAGCGCGCCGCTTCCCGTACGACAGCCGCCTGGGGGGCCTGCTGGCCGAGCCGGCCAACGTTCTGGGCACGCTGGCCCACACGCTCGACTACCAGTTCGGCTTTCGGATCTCTCAGACCTGGTTCTATCAGTTCATGGAGCGGGCCATCGCGCCGCTTCTCATATTCCAGATAGCGAGTTTCTACCTCCTCTCGTCGGCCGTTGTGGTGGGGCCGTCCGAGCAGTGCATCATCGAGCGTTTCGGAAGGCCGAGGGCGTTGGCGTCGCCCGGGTCGGCGTCGGAGGGCGCGGGGTACACGCTGGCGGAGGCCGAGGACGGTGGCGCGGTTGTCATCTACGGCCCGGGCATTCACCTCAAGTGGCCCTGGCCGATAGAAAAGGCGCACAGCTACCCGGCTGCGGCGGTGCACACGTTCATCGTGGGTGAGGTCGAGAAGCAGGAGTCGCCGGCCTTTCTTTGGACGCAGGTTCACTACGTGGGCGAGCCGTTCTTCGTGCTGGTCTCGCGCGAGCGCATCTCCGCGAGGGGCGAGGGCGGCGGTGAGGCGGGGGGCGCGCCGGGTGCGGCGGCGCCGGTGGACATCGTGGCGGGCTCGATAGTGGTCAACTACCGCGTACGCAATCTCTACGACTTCCTCTACAAGCACGCCGACGCCGAGGCGACGTTGCGCTCGGCGTGCTACCGCGAGGTGACGCGTTACGCCTCGCGCGCGGATCTGATGGATCTGATCGGAGCGGGGGGCGAGGCAGCCTCGACCTGGCTGCTCGGGCACATACAGGACCAGGCCGACCGGCTCGAGCTGGGCGTCGACGTGCTCCTTGTGGGCCTGCAGGACCTCCATCCGCCGGTGCCGACGGGCGCCGACTTCGAGGCGGTGGTCTCGGCCCAGGAGGAGAAGGAGGCGACGGTGCTTCGCGCGCAGACTTACAGCGTGAGGGAGAAGCTGTACGCCCAGGCGGACGCGGCTGTGATGCTGACGGAGGCGGACGCGTACCGTCACAGGCGGATGGTGGTTTCGGAGGCCGAGGCCAAGCGCTTCGCGTCTCAGTTGGCGGCTTACGAGAAGGCGCCGGGCGTTTACGTGCTTCGCGAGACGGCCGCGGCGTTGGAGGAGGGCCTGTCCGGCGTGCGCAAATACGTGGTCCCGGCGGCCGAGGAAGGCAGAGGTTTGACAACGGTAATCGACGCTCAAGACAGCGCGGCCTTCGACGCGGGCGCGCTCGATCTGATCGGGAGGTAATCCCGGAAATGGCACAGAAAAGAGGACGGTTCTCGCTGCTGGTGGGTGTGTTGCTGGCGGCGATCCTGCTGTTGTATCTGGTCACCTTCACGGTCCGCGCGAACGAGAAGGCGATAGTGACCACGTTCGGCAGGGCCGGCGAGCCGATAACCCGTGCGGGCCTGTACTGGAAACTGCCCTGGCCGGTCCAGCAGGTCTACCGCTACGATGGCCGCCTTCGCGTCTACACCAGCAAGCTGCGGCAGACGCTCACGGCGGACGAGCGCTATCTAATCGTCTCGGTGGCGGTGGGGTGGTCCATCGACGACGCCCGGCAGTTCCTTCGCGCGCTGACGAACGAGGAGAAGGCGGTCGATCGCCTTCGCATCCAGCTCGACACGGTCAACACCAACATAATGAAGGCGCACCAGTTCTCCGACTTCATATCGGCCGAGTCGGCCGCGGCGGAGGGTGGTTCAGGCGATGCCCCCGACCGCTTCGCCATGATAGAGGGCGAGATGTTGGAGCTGCTTGCCAGCGAAATGAGCCAGCTCTACGGCGTCGGCGTGGAGTTCGTGAAGATAACGCGGTTGGAGATGTCGGAGGCGGTTACGGAGCAGGTTTTTGCGCGCATGCGGGAGGAGCGTCGCGTGCTCGCCGAGGACCTGCGCGCCCAAGGTGAGGGTGAGGCGCAGCGGATAACGGCCGAGGCCGACAGCTTCCGCGAAAAGGAATTGGCCGATGCCGAAGCGCGGGCGAAGGCGGTCATGGCGGAGGGCGACGCGGCGGCGGCCGTGCACTACGACGCCTTCGGGGCCGAGCCTGAGCTGGCAGTCTTCTTGCGCAAGCTCGAGGCCCTTCGCAAGCTGAAGGAGCGGACGACGGTCGTGGTGGACACGAAGACGCCGCCGTGGGACCTGCTGGAGGGCGCCTTCGGCGTGGGTGCGGGCGGGGGTGCGGGCGGGGCCGAGGTCGGCGGAGGGGGCGAGTAGATGTCCGGAGCCCCCGGGCCGAGGCGGCCCCTCGAGGACGCCGGGGCCGAGTCCCTGGCGGCCGCCCTGCGCACCTCGTTCCGTCTGCTCCAGGTCATGATGATCGTGGTCGTGCTTCTCTATCTCGGCAGCGGCTTCTTCAAGGTGCAATCGGGGGAGCAGGCCATTGTGCTCAGGTTCGGCCGTGTGGTCGGCCCGGGCGACGGCGCGCTGCTCGAGGAGGGCCTGCACTGGTCGTTCCCGTTCCCGGTGGACGAGGTCCTGCGCTACCCGGTGGCGCGTCAGCCCATCGTCGACGTCGACACGTTCCGGTACGCCAAGCCCCCCGGCCTCGTGGGCGAGGAGTCGAACATACCCAAGGGTCTGATACCGGGCCGTGACGGTCACAACATCACGGCGAACTCCAACATCATACATACGTCCTGGTCGGTCCAGTACAGGCTCACGGACCCGATAGCGTTCTTCAAGCGGTTCGGCGGCCCGGAGGCTTTGGAGGAGGGCGCGGCGGAGGGCCCGGTGCATCGTCTTCTGCGCGCGGCGGTGAATAACGCCGTCGTCCGGGTGATCGGGGCCACGCCGGTGGACGCGGCGCTGTACACGGCCACGCGCGATCTCAACGAGTCGGTGGCGGCGCGGGTTGCGCGTCACGTATCCGGCCTCGACGTGGGGCTGGAGGTGACCAGGGTCCAGCTTCGCGACATAGTTCCGCCGCGGCAGTGCCGCGAGGAGTTCGAGCTGGCCAAGAAGGCGGACGAGGAGAGGGAGAAGGCGATCCAGCAGGCCCAAGGCCGCGCTCGGGTGACGAGGGAGACGGCGAAGGGCGAGGCGGCTCGGATACTGGCGCGGGCGGAAGGCTACGCCTCGCGGGTGGTCTCGTCGGCCTCGCGCGACGCCAAGGCGATGGGCCAGCTTCTGGCGGCGTATCCGGGGGAGCCGGGCAAGCTCCGCCCGCTGCTTGAGCGGATGCACGTGGAGGCGGTCGAGGACTTCCTGTCGGCCGTGGACGAGGTCACGGTGGCCCGGCGCGGCCCGGGCGACGATATCTGGGTTCTCATAAGCCGCGATCCGCAGATTGCTCGTGAGCGCGACAAGCTTCGCCGCGATAGGGAGCGGGACGAGGAGCTCGAGAGGTTCAAGCAGGAGCAGGCGGGGGCCAAATGAGTACCGGTGCTGTGCGGGAACACATCGAGGGGGCGGCCCACGGGCCTCACGTCCACGACGGGAGCGACCCGCTCCACTGCCCGGCGTGCGCGTCCATCAGGGCCGAGCACATGGTTGTCTGGCGCCTTGTCGGGACGCTGCTCGGCGGTGCGCTCATCCTCAACGCCTTCATAGCCGACGCCTTCTTCCCCGACTCCCGCCTTCTGGGCGAGCTGTCGGGCTTTGTGGGGGCGCTGCTTCTGGCCCTGCCGCTATTCATCGCTTCGTGGAAGAGCCTGCGGGCCGGTCGGTTGGGCATAGAGGAGTTGGCCTCGCTGGGCATACTGGCGTGTTTTGCCCTGAGCGACTACAAGACGGCCGGCGTGGTGGCCTTTTTCCTTCTGATGGCGTCGCTGATCCAGCACCGGACGGCTTTGGGCGCGCGCGCGGCGGTGGAGAGCCTTCTTCGCATTTCGCCCTCGCAGGCGCGGCTGGTCGAGCCCGACGGCGAGCGCATGGTGGACGCGACGTCGCTCTCGCCGGGGGATCTCATCCGCGTCCGCCCGGGCGAAGACGTCGCCGCCGACGGCGACGTAGTCAAGGGTACGACTGCGCTTTCCGAGGCGACGATAACGGGCGAGTCGCTCCCGGCGGACAAGGGCGTCGGCGATCGCGTCTTTGCCGGCACGACCAACGTCACGGGTCTTATCGAGGTGCGCGTCACGCGCACGGGTTCCGACACGACGCTGGGGCGTGTGAAGGAGTTGATACTGGAGGCGGAGTCGACGCGCAGCCCCATCATGCGCCTTGTCGACCAGTACGCCGGCTGGTACACGCCCACGATGTTGATGGTCGTCGCGTTGATACTCTTCTTCACGCACGACGCCTCTCGCGCCATAGCGGCCATAGTGGTAGCGTGTCCGTGCGCGATCATCCTGGCCACGCCGACGGCGATGGTGGCTTCGCTCTCTTCGGCGGCGCGGTTGGGCATACTGGTCAAGAACGTGACGGACCTGGAGGTGGCCGGGAGCCTGTCGGCGGTGGTGTTCGACAAGACGGGCACGCTCACGACGGGTTCGCTGTCGGTTGCGAGTCTGGAGCCGGCGCCGGGCGTGGACGCCAAGGAATTGCTGCGGGTGGCGGGTGCGGCGGAGAGGCATTCGAACCATCCGATAGCGCGGGCGGTGACGGCGGTGGCGGACGAGGCGAAGCTGGAGATGCCGGAGCCCGAGGATTACGAAGAGGTGGCGGGCGTGGGTGTCCGCGCGCGCGTGGAGGGGGTCGAGGTCCTGGTCGGTCGCGAGGCCTGGCTTGCCGAGCGCGGGGTGCGGGTGCCAATGGCCGGGGGAGAGGAGGCGCTTTCGACCCTGGCCGTCTCGCGCGGCGGCAAGTTCATAGGTCGCATAGGTCTGCAGGACAAGACGCGCGCCGAGGCGGCGCGCGCGACGGAGGAGCTTCGCGAGCTGGGCGTGCGCCGCGTGGTGATGCTCACGGGCGACCGCCGGGCCGTGGCCGACAGGGTGGGGGCCGAGCTGGGCTGCACGGACGTCCGCGCCGAGTGCCTGCCCGCCACCAAGCTCGAGACGGTGGACGAGCTCAAGCGCGAAGGTTACCGCGTGGCGGTGATAGGCGACGGTGTGAACGACGCGCCGGCTTTGGCGGCGGGCCACGTCGGCATAGCGATGGCGGCGGCCGCCTCGGACATAGCCATCAACTCCGCCTCCGTGGCGCTGATGAACAACGACCTTCAGCGCATACCGTTCATGATCAAGCTCTCGCGCAAGACGCGCCGGGTGGTCAACGAGAACCTTGCTTTCGGGTTGCTGTTCATCATCGGCGGTCTGAGCTTGGCGGGTACGGGCCTGCTCACGCCGATACTGGCGGCGGTTTTGCACAACGTGGGTTCGTTCTTCGTCATCTTCAACAGCGCGCGGATGGTGCGCATGGGCGAGGAGCTCCAGCCTTTCTTCGAAGACGCCTCGGTGGGGTCATAAGCCGTGGTGTCTGCCTCGGAAGCCCTCGTCGAGACGGTTGGCCTGACGAAGGTCTTCGCCGATTTCTGGGGGAGGCCGAAGGTGAGGGCGGTGGACGGTCTCGACCTGGCGTTGCAGCCGGGCGAGGTGCTCGGCCTTCTCGGTCCGAACGGCTCGGGCAAGTCGACGACGGTGAAGCTGATACTGGGGCTTCTGTACCCGACGCGGGGCGCGGTTCGGCTGTTCGGGCGGTCCCCGCGGGACGTCCGGGCGAAGGCGCGGGTGGGCTTTCTTCCCGAGGAGACGTATCTCTACCCCTATCTCAACGCCGAGGAGACGTTGGACTTCTACGGGCGGCTGTTGTCCCTCTCCGCGGCCGAGCGCCGCCGCCGCGTGGGCGGCCTCTTGGAGATGGTGGGCCTTGCCGGTGCGCGCCGCCGCCAGCTCGGCGAGTACTCGAAGGGCATGGCGCGCCGAATCGGCCTTGCCCAGGCCCTCATCGGCGATCCCGACCTCGTTATACTGGACGAGCCCACTTCGGGCATGGACCCGCTGGGCACGCGCGACGTCAAGGACCTCATCCTCCGGCTCAAGGCGCGCGGCAAGACCGTGCTCCTCTGCAGTCATCTGCTGGCCAATGTGGAGGACGTGTGCGACAGGGTGGTGGTCCTCTTCGGTGGCCGGAGCTATGCCGAGGGGACGCTGGACGAGCTCCTGACCGAGCGTCGGATGACGCAGATCACGCTGCCGCTGTTGGACGAAGGGACGCTTGCCGAGCTGCGCTCGGTGCTGGCGTCTCGCGCGCCGGATGCGAGTGTCGAGGTCGGCCACCCGGTGCAGAGGCTGGAGGAATTCTTCCTGCGGGTGGTGCGCGAGGCGTACGAGAGGCAGGAGGAGACGGGTGGCGCGCAGGCCGGCGGCGGGGGAGGGATGGGCGGCGATCTTTTCGGCCCGGCCGCAGGGGCGAAGCCGGGTGAGGTCCGGCCCTCGCCCGGCCCAGGCGAGCCCGCCGAGCGCGCCGGGCGCGAGCAGGCCGCCGATGATGTCATCAAGCGCCTGACCTCCGGCCGTGAGGCCAAGGGGACGGCGGGGCCTGGGGGTGCCGAGGGCTCCGAAGGGGGCGAGGGGGGGCCCGTGGGGCGGCGGTGAGATCGGTCCTTGCCATAGCCCGCCTTGCGATCCGCCAGTGCATCCGGTGGCGGCTGGCGAGCGTTGTCATCCTCGTCTATCTTCTCGTTGTGCCTTCCCTGCCGTTCGTCCTGGAGGCGGACGGCACCTTGGTAGGCCAGCTCCGCCTCACCTTGACATGGTCGCTCTTCTTCGCCGCGCTGCTTCTCGGTCTTCTCACTGTGATCCTGGCCACGGGCCTTCTATGGAGGGAGATAGCGGGCCGTCAGATCTACATACTCGACACCAAGCCTGTCCATCGCTGGCAGGTCTTTCTGGGCAAGTACCTTGGCATGATGGCGCTTGTGGGCGGGTTGCTGCTCCTGATGGGGGCTTTTCTGTACGTGGTGCTTCTGGCGAGTTGGCGGTCGCCGCGCTGGGGCGATGCCGAGCGCGCCGAGGCCCGCTCTTCGGTCCTGACGTGCCGTCGGGGTTACGGGCCGGAGGTTCCGAACCGGGACGCCCTCGCCGCCGAGGTTTACAGTCGGATGAAGGCGGACGGGGCCTTGCCGGAGGTGGGCACGCCTGCGGAGATAACGGCTGAGATCCGCAGGCGCATGAACCAGTGGCAGGCTGGGCAAGGCGGCGCCGTCGACTGGACCTTCTCGGGCCTGCCGGCGCCGAGGGGTTTGTCCGGTGAGAGCCTAACGCTGCGCTTCCAGTATTTCTCGTCCAGCATGTCGGCCGGGGACGAGTTGCAGGGGATGTGGGAATTCGGAAGGCCCGATGAGGAAGGCTACGCCCGCGCCGTCACGTTCTTCCCCATCGGGAGTTACCACGAGTTCGACTTCCCTGCGGCGGCGGTGACGCCTGGCGGGACGCTGGCGCTGCGCTTCTCCAACATACACCCCGCGCCGCTGCCGGCGGTTTTCTCCGTGGACGGGGGTGTGGAGGTGTTGGGTCGCTCGGGGAGTTTCGGGGGCAATCTTGCGCGCGCGTTGGCGGCGGTCTTCTTCCTCCTGGCCTTTCTGGGGGCTCTGGGTCTTTTCGCCTCGACGTTTCTCTCGGGACCGGTGGCGGCGGTGGTTGTCTTGTCCCTTCTTCTGATAGGCGCCGGTTCGACGACGGTCGTCTCGGCCCTGCAGCGCAAGGTGGAGCCGAGGATCAGCTACCCGGGTGGCGAGCCGGGCCCGGCGGATTACATCACGCTGGGCGCGATGCGGGGGATCGTATTCGCGCTGCCGAACGCGGCCCGCTATTTCCCGGCGTCGCGGTTGCAGCTCGGGCGCGAGGTGAGCTGGTCCTGGTTGGCCCTGCAGTTCGGTGAGCTTGTGGTTCTGCGTGGCGGGTTGTTGAGTCTTCTCGGGTGCTGGATTCTCAGCAGGCGCGAGATAGCGGGGGCGACGTAGGCCGTGGCGAGGTTGAGGGCCTCGTCCTTGGTGTGGCTGGTTTCGGCGGCCGCGGCGATAGGTGCGGCCGGTTGGGTGGTATTGCCGGCGCTTGTCGAGGGCCGGCGCTCGGCCGAGCTGGCCCCGGGCGATCCCCTGGAGGACACCTCGCCGGGTCTGGCTCTGACGTCCACGCTGATGGGTGGCGGGCGGGGGCTCGCCATAATAGCCCTGTGGACGCGCGCCATGGCCATGCAGGAGGAGGGGCGCTACTTCGAGCTCGTCCAGCTCTTCGATCTCATCGGCAGGCTGGAGCCGCACTTCCCCACGATCTGGCAGTACGCCTCCTGGAACCTGGCCTACAACGTGTCGGTGAAGTTCACCGACCCGGAGGAGCGCTGGCGCTGGGTATCGCGCGGGATAGAGCTGGCGCGCGACCGCGGCATCGTTTACAACCCCCGCTCGGTCGACATCTACTTCGAGATCGCCTGGATATACTTCCACAAGGTGGGGGGCGTGTCGTTCGACGAGTACTCGGCGTATTACAGGCAGCGTCTGGCCGCCGACGTCGAGGACGCGCTTGGGCGGGCGCCGGACCTGGCGGCGATGGCTGCCGCCCCGGAGGCGGACGAGGTCCTGTCCGAGCCCGGCGTGGCGGCGCTGGTGGAGGCGCTGCGCGGTGCGGGCGCGCGGCCGCTCGCCGATTCGGTCTCGGTGACGCGCGAGCTGGGGAGGTCGGCCGATATTCAGGCCGTCCTTTCCGACCCGGCGCACGCGGATGCGTTGTCACGGCTGATGCCGCTGCTTCGGCGCGAGGGAATGTGGAAGAACTGGCGCCTTTCGGCGAAGCGCATGCTGGAGCTGTCGGAGCGTTTCGGCCCCATCGACTGGCGCCTTCCGGAGGCGCATTCGCTCTACTGGTCCACGCGCGCGCTGGAGGTATCGGGCGAGGAGGACTGGATTGCCAACGCCGACCGCGTGACGGTCCACTCGCTCATCGGTCTTTTCCGCACCGGCAGGCTCTATTTCGAGCGGCCGGAGGGTGGGGAGCCCGTCTACATCACCTCGCCGGACGGCCGCTTCATCGACGCAGTCAACGGTGTCTATCGCGCCGCGATAAGCAGGTTCGAGGGCGAGTCGGCCGAATCCAGCTTCAAGGACGCCCACCGCAACTTCCTCGACGACGCCGTCGTCCTGCTGTACACGTCGGGTGAGGTCGACCGAGCGCGGCGCTACTACAATCTTGCGGCCGTGCTCTACCCCAACCCCGACTACGAGACGAATCTGCGCGATTTCGTGGTCGGTCAGATCGAGAGCGGTGTTGCGGGGCAGCAGATCGACCAGGCCCAAGGCGTGGTGGTGGGTTACGTCTGGCAGGCGCTGCGCTGCCTGGCGACGGGTGACCGCGAGCGGGCGGCCTCGCTGGACGCTCTGGCCGGTCGTGCGTGGGCGAGGTACCTTGCGGACTACGGCGAAGGGGCGATGGTCGCTCCCACCTACGAGCAGCTACGGCGCGAGGTGGTCAGGCAGTTCCTGGATTTCGTGGGAGGGAACGCGGCCGAGGAGTTGCGCAGCCGCCTGCCGGAGCACATGCTGCCCGACTGATCCGCCGTGTTCCCGCGCGCCCCCCTTCTCAGGCGGCCCCCTTCTCAGGAGGCTCTCTTCTCAAGCGGCCTCCCGCTATTCCCAGGGCTCGTCCTTCTTAGGCATCCCCAATCCCCTGAGCACGTCCTCGAACACGCCCTGGATCCCTCCCACGACGGGCACCGGTAGGTATCTGGGCTCGCGCAGCGTCCCGGTGACGAGGACGGTTGGGACGAGGACCCTGCCGGCCGAGCGCACGATGGCGACGGGCCAGCGCAAGAGGAAGGGCACGCGGTCGGCGAGGGACTCGGGCATCAGCGTGGCCACGGTGAAGGACATCTGCCCCGAGGTATCGACCCAGCCTGGCGTGACGAAGGTGGCGACGTCGGGGCGGCAATTGAAGGTGAGGTCGGCGGTCTCGAAGACGGAGCTTCGCAGAGTGAAGGTGCCCTTGGCGCGATCGACCCTGGCGGTCTCGAGGAAGTCGAGAGACAGGAAGGCGCCTATGCCGCGGAGGAGTGAGAGGCCGCGCAGGTCTCCTTCCTCGACGGAGAGGCGGATCTCCCCGGAGAGGTCGTCCGCGGTTCCGAGGGTTCCTCGCAACCTGCAGTCGGCGTAAAGGTAACCGAACACCTGTGTGGTCTGGTCGACTCCGAGGGAGAGTGTGATTTCGCGGAGGTCTACGGCGTGGGCGAGGAGACCGGCCTCGAAGCCCCGGTCGCCCAGCAGGTGCATTGTGGCCTCCCCCTGGAGCGGGCCTCCGGCGTAGACCGCACCGAAGTTGGACACGTCGAGCGTCCCGCCGGCCAGCCCAAGGTCGGTCTCGACGGCCTCCAGCTCGAAGCCGAACATGGCGGCCCGGGCCGAGCTGACGTGTGCGTTGCCGGTCCAGGTGCTGCGGTCGGCGACCATCCCCGCCAGCCGCGCGCTGAAGTGCAGCACGCCGAGCATGCTGCCGTGGGTGGTCGGGTATTGGGCCGGAATGGAGCCGAGGGATTCCAGGTCGAGCGTGCCCTCGCATTCGGTGATGTCGATGTGGGGGTCGGAGAAGTCGGTGAGCTTTCCGGAGACGACAAGGGGATAGCCGGAGAGGTTGGCTGCGAGGCCGGTGGCGGCGAGCCCGGACTCGGCGAAGTTGATGGTGCCGGACAGGCCGGAGATCTCGGGCCAGTTGGGGTGGGCGAGGCCGGCCTCGTCGAGCTTGGCGTTGCCGTCGAAGGTCCAGCCGCGCGCGGCCCCCTCGTCGCGCGTTATGCTGATTTGGACGTCGGCGGTGCCGCCGGGTGTGAGCCCCTCGGGCCAGGAGATGGTGCCGGCCTCGGCCAGGCCGGCCGCCAACGGTGCGAGGTCGGCCTTGGCCGTCACGCCGAGGTCGAGCCCGGCGCCGCCGTAGGCGCGCCCGGAGACTGATACCTCCGCACCGGGGAAAAACGCCCAGGCCTTCTCCAGGAGCACCTCGCCGCCGGAGACGCCTCTGACGTAGCCCGATGCCCCGGTGAGCGTGGGGTAGTCCCCGCGGAACTGGATGGCGGCCTCTTCGAAGGCGGCGTTCCAGCGCAGGGGGTCTTCTTTGCTCCACGAGGCGTTGACGGTCACGTCTCCGGCCGTTGCCTCGAAGGGCAGGTTCGCCGGGAAGGCTGCTACGAGCAGGCCGGCCGGCACTGCCTCGGCGTGAAAGCTTATGGGCCGCTCATCCTCGGCCTTGCCGATGGTGCCGGAGACGGGGACCTCGGCTCGGCCGATAAGCGCGCGCGCCCGAAACTCGATGGGCTCCTCCAGCGACTCCTCTGTTATCCGGCATTGCGGGACGGAGACGGACAGCGTCGGGGCCCCCCCGTCCGGGCCCAGCCCGTCCACGTTCACGGTTGCCGCGTAGATGTCGATGTCGGCGATGGGGTTGGGCGGTTTGTCGGGGAACAGCCTGCGGATCTTGGGGATGTTCCACTTGCCGTCGGGCAGGAGTACGATGTCTATGTGTCCGCCGTGTGCGACGGCGGAGGTGAGGAGGCTGTCGGGCTTTGTCAGGTTCGCCAGGTTGTAGTCGAGTTTGACCTCGGGAGTGGAGAGGAAGACACCGTCGGCGGGATCCTCGTGATATATGCGGAGGTCTCTGAGGATGATCTGGTGTAGTCCGCGGAACTGCGCCGTTTCGACTGCGGCGTGTCGCCCGGTGGTTTTGGTAACGATGCGGGCGATTTGCCGGGCGGCCACCTCGGGCAGCACGAGCAGAAGGCCGCCGCCGATGACGACCAGGCACAGGGCGAGCCATACCGCCCTGCGCAGGCGGCCTTTACTGCGTGGGATCTCCTTACGGTCTTCCATGACAAAGAAGTAGCGGCGGCCTCACGCCACCGCGTCAGCCCCTCCGGCTCCCTCCGTCTCCTGCGGCCCCTTCCGGCTCCTCCCGCCCGTCGTCTCCGTCCGCCCCGCCGGCTCTCTCTCGGTGCCCCTCGTGGGGTGTGGGCGGGCAAAGGCGCGGCACCGGGGGCGTCCGTCGGCCCCGGTGCCGCGTATTATTCTCTCAGCCGCCGCGCTTCTCGCGCTGCTTGGCCTTGAGTATTTTCCTTCTTTTTCTCTGGGACGGCTTTTCGTAGTGCTCATGCCGCTTCATCTGCTTTAGGAGCCCCTCTTTGTCCATGAGCTTCTTGAAGCGCTTCAGCGCCTTGTCGAGGGACTCATCGGGCTTGACTTTTACTTTCGACAACTAGGTGCAAACCCCCTTTATTTCCCGTTCCCTTTGTGCCGCCGGCGGGAAGGGCGGATTCTCACTTGCCTGCTCGGTCTGGGCCGCGGGCGTCATCGTCGAGCGTCTCGTTGAGGCTGCCGGTGCGGTATCCCTGCAGGTCGACTGCGGCGTAGGTATAGCCGGCTTCCTTCGCCGCGCGCAGTATGGCGTCGCGTGTGCTTTCCGAGGACGCCGCTTGTATGTCCTCGGGTGCCAGCTCGATCCTGGCGACGTCACCGTGGTGTCGGGCTCTCACCTGGCGGAAGCCGAGCGATCGCAGGCTCGTTTCGAGCGCATCGATCCGCCGCAGGGTGTCCTCGTCGACGGGCGTGCCGTACGGGATGCGCGAGGCGAGGCAAGCCGCCGCCGGTGTATCCCAGCCGGGTATGCCCGCCCCCCTGGCGAGCCCTCGTATCTCCGCCTTGGTCAGGCCGCTCTCGGCCAGCGGCGAGCGTATGCCCAGTTCATCGAGCGCGCGCCTGCCGGGCCTGTAGTCGGAGGCGTCGTCGGCGTTGGTCCCGTCGATTACGTGACGGATGCCCCGCCGCTTGGCCTCTTCGAGCAGCCGCCGGAAGATGATGCCCTTGCAGGTGTAGCATCTGTCGGCGGGGTTGGCGCGAAAGGTCTCGTCGGCCAGCAGGTCGACGGGAATCACCTCGTGCCGGGCGCCGATCCGCTTTGCGTACTCACGAGCCGCTTCCAGCTCGTGGCGCGGGCAGACGGCCGATTCCACGGTCATCGTCGTTACGTTGTCACCCAGCACCTGCCGGGCGACGCAGAGTAGGTAGGAGCTATCCACCCCCCCGGAATACGCGACGAGCGTGCTCTGCATGCGGCCGAGTGCATCGCGCAGCGCACGCTCCTTGCGCTGTATGGTTTCTCTCACGGGATCACTCGCGTCCGATTCAGCCCCATTTTCTAGCATAACACATATTGATTGTCAATGTGCTCGGGTTCCCTGCCGCGGAGGATGGGGGCTGGGCGTGGGGGGGCTTGGGGCGCGGCCGTCCCGCGGCCCTAAAAACCGCGTGAAATGCGAGGCGAATTAGACTATAATATGATTGAAGTGGGGATTGCCGACCCATGGAGGAATCAATCGGTGGGCTCAACTTTCCGTATACGGCCGCTACACCTGGGCAACTGCAGGATGGGGGAGTACCACCTCCTGGGGGAGGGCTATTCGGAGGATACCAGGCTCGGCTTCACGCTATACAGCTTCCTGATCGAAGGGGACGAACTGGCTTTGGTCGACCTGGGTCCTATGACGCTGGAGTACGCCAACGCGATGTTCCGCCGCTTCGACCTGTTCCGGGAGGAGGGTGACGGCCGGCTTCACCCCGACGACATCGTCCAGCCGCAGGGGAACATCTTCGCCAACCTGGAGAGATTGGGCATAGCGCCGTCTGAGATCAAGCACATAGTCCTAACGCACCTGCACGCCGATCATCACGGCATTGACAGCGCGCGCAATCCGGGAGCCGCGGCGCTGTTTCCGGACGCGCTGGTCCACGCCTCGAGGCGGGGCTGGGAGCTCATACTGGAGGGCCGGGATGACGGCCGCTGGGAGGGGTACATAGACCACGCGTTCGCCGACTACCTCCTGGCCGCGTCGGAGACCGGGGGTGTGGTCTTCGAGGACGACGCCGAGATCCTCCCGGGCCTTCGCACGCATTACCTGGGGGGCCACGCCTCCTGCAGCCAGGCGGTGGAGGTGCGAACCGACTGGGGCCCGGCGTTCATCACCAGCGACGACGTGTACGCCTACGACCTCCTTGCGCGGGCGGTGTTCGCGCGCCTCTGCGTGACGCCCGAGGACCTCGTGCGCTCGACGAACAAGCTGATAGATCTCGCCACCGAGAGCGATGGGATCCTTTTGCCGGTCCACGATCCGCTTCTGTGGGACTTCTACGAGGAGGCGGGCGAGCGGTGGCTGGAGCTTGCAAAGGCCGCCTCGGACAGGGCCATCGAGGGCTTCCGCAGCTCCGAGCCGACGTTCGCCGGCTACGGCCCGTAGGGGGACGGGGGTAGGGGAGCCGGGCGGCGCTGCACGGCGGCGCCCCGGCTACGCACTATGGCGGCACGGACCTTTGACACCTTCTCGATAACCCGCAAGCAGGCCTCTGCCGTGGTATCCCACGCTGTGGGCCGCTCCCTCGACGTGACCTCCATGCGCCCCTTGGCCGGGGGCATGATCAACAGCGTCCAGTGCTGGGTGCTGTCGGGGCCTCCCCACCAGTGCGTTGTTAAGTTGACCTCCGAGGTGCCCGAGCCGGCCTTTGAGCGCGAGGCCCGTTCGCTGCAGTTGCTTCTTTCCGTGGGCTTCCCCTGCGCGGCCCCCCTGTTCGTCGAGGCCTCGGGTGGGCGTTTCCCCTTTTCGGCCCTTGGGCTGGAGTACATCCCGGGCGAGGTACTCACCCACGCTGAGATCTCCGACGCCGACCGCCTCCGCCTGGAGCTGGAGCTGGCGGAGGTCCTCTCCACGCTGCACTCGCACACGTCAGAAGGGTTCGGCTACACGGACGAGGAGCCGAAGCCACGCTGGATCGATGTCTTCCGACCGCGTTTCGCCGAGGTCCTGCGCAGTTGCGGGGATCGCAACCCCGAAACGACCACGACCGTCTGTAAGTTGGCCGTGGCGCGGATGGATGACCTACTGGGTCGGCGGGACGGCCCGGCGCGGCTGATACATGGCGACATGTGGGCCGGCAACATCATCGTCCGTCCCGGAGCAGAGCGCGTGTTGGCCGCAATCGTTGATGCGTCGTACGCGGGCTGGGCCGACCCCGAGTACGAGCTGGCCTACATGGAGGGCTTCGGCACGGTGGGCGCCCTGTTCCTTCGCGAGTACGCCAGGGTTCACCCCATCGACGACGGCTACGAGCTTCGCCGCACGCTCTACAACCTCTACACGATGCTGATACACGTCTGGCTCTTCGGCGATGACCACTACCATGCGCGGGCCGCGCGCCTGGCCGAGTCGCTGGCCGGCGCTATGGGCTGGTCGGTCTGATCCGCCTAAGAGACGGGCCGGAGCGCTTTGTGCCCTGCGCGCCCCGGCCCCTGTCGCGGTCCTCTTCTACTCTGCTACCTGATACCCCGCGATAGTCACCTTGCCCAACACGCCCTGCGGGACGAGGGTGTAGCTCTCGACCCAGGCCTTCTCGTCCGAGAACGAACCCGGCCCCACGCCCCAGAGTTCCCCGGCGTTGTGGTGGTGGGGCCCCATCATGTTGTGCAGCGACGTCGTGAAGACCAGCCGCAGCCGGTTCTCCCCGTCGACGAGCGCGTCGGTGACGTCGACCTTGTAGGGCCGCCAGGCAATGAGGCCGCAGTCCGCCTCGTTGACGAACACGCGCACGGTCACCGCGCCGAGGGCTTCCATCTCGACGAAATACCGCCTGTCGTCTTCCACGCTCACGTCGATGCTCTGGGCCGCCTCCATCTGCCCGCAGAAGAAGGGGTAGCCCTGGTCGACCCAGTCCCCGCGCTTCAGTCGCCCCGTGTCGGCCTTGATGCGGAAGGTGGTCCGGTCCTTGTGGGCCACGGCGAACTCGCCGGCGAGGTAGACGGATTGCAGTTCCAGGTCATCGTTGTAGTCGCGGGCGGCCAGCTCTATGCGGTTGCGCCCCTTCTTGACCAGGTGAGTGATGGGCAGCCGCCGGAAGCTGTTGTCGATCCACCACCCGGGCTTCACCTCGGTGACGGCCTCGCCGTTTACGGTTATGTCGTAGCGCTCGGGGTTTTCCATGACGAGGTCGATGTCCGAGGGTGGGTCCGTGACCTGGAAGGTGAATCTCAGGCCGACGGAGGCACCGGGCAGCGGCTCCATCTCGGGGTAGCGCTTCCAGAACATGACGCCGCCGTGGTTCTGTCTGGGGAGGTCGTAGTGCTCGCGTGCGAGCCCGTCGGCCTTCCATACGGGGACGGGGCCCTGCCACTTGCGCTCGTCGCCTATCCTATACTCGGCGTGATCGAGCGTGAGTATGTTGGGTGTGAGCCGGCGGGCGTCCCACTGGGCCTTTGCCGAGGCGCGCTTGGCGGACTTCTTGAGCTTTGGCGGCGCCGGGGCGTATTCGCCGGCTTTTTCGGCGATGACGATCACGTATGACTGCCCCGGCTCGAAGGTGAGGCGCAGCTCGGTCCCGCCGCGCCGCTTCTTGGCCGGTAGCGGCGTCACGGCCCCGGTCGTGTGGTCCCACAGCTCGGCGATGCCCTTGGCCGAGAGTGTCACGCGCGCTTCGTAGGTGGCCTCGCGCGATGTGTTGACCAGGAAGTATATCTGCCTGTCGCCGGCGTCCCGGTGGCAGGCGTAGATGTCGCCGATCTCGCCGCCGTCCTTGTCGACGACGGAGATATCGCGCGGTACGGCATCGTCGAGGGCGGCGGCCAGGGCCGTTTTGTCGAATGGGACTACCCTGGCGCCTTCGGGCGGCCGGACGGGGCTGTCGGGCGAGCCCTCGACCAGCGTCGGCGTGGGCTCCATGCCGATAACGGTCCCGCCGGCTTTGGTGAACTCGGCCAACAGCTCAACGGTTGAGGCCGCCAGTGTCTCGGCCGGTGGCACGACGACGGCCTTGTAGGCGCACTCGCCCACGAGGAGTCTCTTGCCGCGCACCTTTGCGTGCCGCTCCATGATGATCTCGTCGCCGAGGTCGTAGTCGCGGTGCAGCTCGGCCAGCCACTTGACGGTCTGGAAGTACTTGCCGTCGGCCTCGGTGCACTTGCCGCGGTCGAGGGGCGTGTAGTTGACCCAGCCGGAGGCTATGGTGTACAGGCACAGCACGTCGGCGGCGGGCTTGCCGGAGGTCAGCGCGAGGCCGAGCCGGGCGAAGGAATCTGCGAGGGCCTTGTGCTGGGGCCACCACGGCTGCTGGTAGAAGATGGAAGGGGGGAAGTCCCGCTTGCGGCAGCCCCTCAGGCTATACAGAGCCAGGTGCTGGCAGCGGAGTGTCACCCCCAGCACGTACTCCCACTCGCCTATCCATTTCTGGTCTTCGAGCGAGCAGTTCCAGCCCGAGCAGCCGTAGAGTTCGGAGAGCACCCATTTGCGGTCGAACTGGTGCGCCACGGACGAGCATTGTTTCACCGTGGATATGATGTCGATGTTGCGGCAGAGGTGGTCGATGCCCGGCACCTGCATGTACTCGTAGAAGGGCATTGCGCTGCCGATGCACCAGATGGTGGCGTCGAAGTGGTCCTCGTGGAGGTAGTGCCCGGTGAGCGGGCAGTTGTTTGCCTCGCACCAGTTGTAGAGGGCCTTGCCGAAGGTGTCGACGAAGCGCTGCGTAACGGTCCGCCAGAAGTCGTAGCGGGCCACGGTGCAGCCGGGCCCGTCCCAGAAGAGAAGGGGCAGCCGGTCCCTTATGTCGTATCCGCACCGCTCTTGGAAATACTCGGGCAATCCGGCGGTCCAGGGGATGCCCTGGCCGGTCGGTATGGCGTGGTTGGGGCAGACGTTGGGCTCGTCGGTGAATATGCCGGGCACGGCCCCGCCGAACTCGTCCCCGACCTCCGCCTTGTATGCGTCGAACGTGGATTCGAGGAACGCGGAAACGACGTTGGGATTGAGCAGGTCCACGTAGTTCTCGTCGTTGAACCTCTCGCGCCTGCCGCCGACGATGAGCTTGAACGACCATACCTCGCGGCCGTCGCCGGCGCCCGCGCCGGGTTTGTCGGTGACGTCCTCGTAGTCGACCAAGCCGGCGCCGCTTCGTTTTACGGCGAACACGCGGACGGCGTCGGGGTCTCGGCCCTCCACGATGCCGAGGGCGCGGGCGTAGAACTCCTCGGGGTTTTGCGCGGGGACGATGCCGCCGGCGAAGCCGGAGGGCCAGCGGTCCTCGTCGTAGAGCCATGCGCGCATGCCCACGCTTTTGGCGTGGGCCACCGTCTCGCGAATGCAGCGCATCCACTCTTCGCCGAGGTATTCGGTTATGAGGCCGTCGCGCGAGTGCATGAAGAACCCGCCCATGCCGGCGGCCTTCATCTCGTCGACCTGCCTGCACAGCTCGTGGACGTCTAGGTCGTCGTTCCACGACCAAAAGGGCGCGCCCCGGTACTCTGCACCTGGGTTCTCGAATTTCTTCTGCATGGATGCTCTCCCGTGTGCGGTTGCTATGCGGAAAGTCTTATGAGGGTGCCCTCGCGTGCCGGCACGCGCAGGCTTATCGAGTTTTCGGATAGGCTCGGCTCGGCCCGGCCGGCGAAAGCCTCGGCCTTTGCGAAGCGGGCCGCCTCCGGAGAGACGGATATGGTCGCATCGGCATCGGCTTCGCCCTCGTTGATCACATAGAGGAGGTACGAGCCGTCGGCCGCGTTCTTGTGAAGCCGCGCCTTCACGTCGGGGCTGCTCGTGGCCACGGCCTGCGGGCAGCCTCTGTCGCCCAGGAGCTTGCGGATGAGCGCTCCGGCCTCCCCGGCGCCGCGGCTGTATGCGATTGACGGGTAGCCTCCAACCAGGACGGCGGTGCCGGAGCCGCACTTGTTGGCCGTGACGGCGGCGGAGCCGTCGGGCCAGGTGGCGAGGACGTCTGCGCCCTCGGCCCTGAGGCGCATCTGGTGGAGCGGTGCGGGCGCCTCCAGGCCGCCGTAGGCGATGGTGATCCCCTCGGCCACGGACTCCACCTCGACTGCTCTCGCCCCGAAGAGTTGGGTTAGACCTTGGCCTGGGACGACGGGGGAGCAGAAGCCGCCCTCGACGAAGTGCGCCGGAGCGGCCTCGCATATCAGCAGCCCCCCGCCCTCGACGAACTCGGTGAGGGCCCGGGCCGTCTCCGCGGTCAGCATGACCGGCAGCGGCAGGTACGCGGTTTTGTAGTCCGCGAGGTCGGCGGGCCTGGCGAAGTCTGGGCAGAGGTTGCCGTCGACGAGTGCGGCGTGCGCGCCCATGACGGCCTCGGTATACAGGCGCGTATTGCTCTCGGCGACGTATGCGAATATCTGCGCCTCGTCGGCCACGACTATGGCCAGGTCGGCCTCTATGGGGTCGGCGTCTTCTATCTCGGGGTGCTCGGCGGCTAACCGGGCGAACCAGGCCGCGGCCTCGGTGTTCTCGTTGGGCGTCCCGTCGAGGCCGACGACGCCGAAGCCGGGCGACTCGGGCCCGAGTATCTCGTTACGCCACTGCCAGTACATCAGGCCCTTTGCGCCGCCGGCCAGGGACGTCCAGTTCCACAGGCGGTAGTGTCCGGGGCGCGTGATCGGCTCCCAGCGCAGCGAGTCGGGGTTCTCCGCGTTTACGAGGCCGTTGCACCGCCCGCCCTGCAGCTCCGTCTGCCAGAACTTCTTGCCGGGCGTGGGCCGCACGTTCGAGCGCGTAAGGTCCACCCTTGCCATGGCCCAGGAGAGGGGCGAGGAGTAGCCGGGGAAGGACGACGCGCCCCACTGCTCGACCAGTTCGGCCATGCCCCAGTCGGGGTTGAGGTGGGTCGGGAGGAGCCCGAGGGTCCCGCAGATGCCGTGGGAGGTTATGAGTACGTTGCGGTCCCCCTTCTTGATGCTCTTGATCCGCCAGCTCATCTGGTCGATCTGGTTCTGCAGGCGCCATTCGATCCAGTCGATGTGGTCTGGGTAGCTTCCGAAGAATCTTGGCGGTTCGACCTGCGCCCAGTCCGAGTACCGGCGCACCCACGCCTCGTTGATGGCCTGCAGCGAGCCATATTTCTTCTTCATGTGCTCGCGGAACTTCGCCACCGTGGCGTCGCAGTAGCAGAAGCGCCTGCCGGGGTAGTAGCCGCCCAGCTCGAAGAACGTTTCGTTCCAGATGTCGTAGCCGTAGAGCGCCGGGTGTCCCTTGAATTCACGGCCGATTGCGGCGAACCACTCGCCGGCCAGGTGCCTGACGGGCTCGTTGTCGAGGCAGAGCCCGGGCCAGCCGCCGCACGGCGTATTCGGCCTCGCCTGCAGGTGGACGCGCATGCCCGTGTGGTCGCACTGCCGCGCCTCGGGGTGGGCCTGTTCGAGCCAGTAGGGCGCGTTCTCCGGGATGGTGTTGATGATGACGTTGAGCTTGCGCTTGCCGGCGAGGTCTAGGAGTTGTGCCAGGTCGGAGAAGTCGAACCTGCCTGGGGCAATGTGTGTCCAGGTCCACATCGCCCAGATCTTGATGACGTTGAAGCCGAGGCCTGCGAGCGTGTCGAGGTCTCGCTCCCAGTCCTGTCGTCGCGGGTTGGGCGGCCTGTAGAACTGCGAGCCGAAGTATAGCACTGCGTTTCCTTTCGGGAGTGGTATGTGAGCCCGCGTATTCTATCCATGACGCCCCGCTTGGGCAAGCCGGGTGGAGGGGGAGCGGGGGTAGGGAGGGAGAAAGCATCGGGGGGGTGCGGGGGGGGCGGCGGCCCTCGACAGAGTGGTGGGGGCCGCTATAATGGGCCGGGGGGCCGCCCTCGAAGCGGTCTCCCGCGCCGACCCTCAGGCCCCGCCCCGTCCCGAAAGGCGTCCCGTTGGGAGTTCTGGCCGTCCTTGCCGCGGCGCTCCTCTGGAGCGTCGTGCCGATATGCGTCAAGAGGCTGTTGCCGGTCTTCGACCCCGTGGCGATAGCCTGGATGCGTTTTGTCATGGGCAGCAGCCTGCTTGGGGCTGTCGCCCTTGCGCGCGGCAAGCTCCCCGTGCGCATAACCGCGCGGCAGTGGAGGTGGCTCGCTTTGGCCGGCGCGGGCATGGGCGGCAACTACATCTTCTACAACCTGGGCGTGCGCTACACGACGGCCGGCGCGACGAACCTCATCGTCCAGTCCGAGGTCGTGGGCCTGGTGATCCTCTCCTGGCTCTTCCTGGGCGAGCGGATAGGGCTCAAGAAACTATCCGGGCTTCTGCTGTGCGTCGGCGGCGTGGTTCTTGTGATCCTCACGACGGGGGACGTCTCCGCCGGTCTGGGCGGGGAGGCCCTTGTGGGGACT
>Ga0272442_10003451_pt1 | contig 22192 bp, 20 predicted proteins | sample SSMForm2O_FD_200262 | JGI IMG/M metagenome (GOLD analysis project Ga0272442, IMG submission 200262) | Marine sediment archaeal communities from Little Sippewissett salt marsh, Falmouth, MA, United States - SSM-Form-2O | ecosystem: Environmental > Aquatic > Marine > Wetlands > Sediment ...
CGCAGGCATTAAGCCACGGCCCTTTTCCGTCCATGATCGTGCTGAAGACGGGGTATGGCGCAGGAACCAGAAGCTCTGAGAAAAACCCCGGCCTTTTGAGGGCCGTTCTCGGAAAACGCGGCCCGGATGGCGATGAGAGCGTCTGGGTCATTGAGACAAATCTCGATGACTCCACGGGCGAGATAGCGGCGCACGCATTATCGCTGCTGATGGAGAAAGGCGCACTCGATGCTTGGTGCACGCCCGCTGTCATGAAAAAGGGCAGGCCCGCTGTCGTTATGAGCGCGCTGGTGCGCAGTGAGGATCGCGAGCGTCTGGCCGAAGTCATGCTTTCGGAAACCTCGTCTATCGGTATCAGGTTCTACCCGGTTCAGAGGCACGTTCTCGAAAGAAACAGTGTCATGGTTGAAACAGAGTTTGGAGAAATACCAGTCAAAGTCGCAGGCCCGGCTGAAGCAACCCTTAACGCGGCAGCTGAATTCGAGACATCCAAAAAGGCGGCACAGAAGCACGGCGTAAGTGTAAAGCGCGTGATGACGGCGGCCATCAGCGCGTACTGGGCGAACAGGGAGAAAAAATGAGCGAAAACGTGAACGATGCATCCAGCGTCAGCATTTACGAAGAGATCTTTCCGGGCGACACCAATCCCTTCGGCACCGCGTTCGGAGGGAAAATACTCGCACTCATGGATCGCAGCGCGGGCCTTGCGGCTGCAAGGTTCGCTCACTGTCATTTTGTAACCGTTTCGCTGGACTCGCTCGATTTCAGGGCGCCCGTGCAGCAGGGCGAGATAGCCGAGATAAGGAGCAAGGTGGTCTACACCTCTAAAAGGACCGTGGGCATAAAGGTCGAGGTCTTTGCCGTGGAAAAGACCAAGTGGGAGCCGAGAAAGTGCTGCCAGGGTGTCATATTCATGGTTGCCATGGGGGCGGACGGAAAGCCCGCGCCTGTTCCGGAATTCAGGCCCGAAGGCGAAAGCGAAAAAGCCGACTGGGACTACGTCGCCTCCATTCACCGCGAAATGCTCAGTAGAAAACACTCCGCATGACGTAATAAAGCTTTTATCTCAGCTTCAGTATGAACAGATTCCTTGAATCATAAGGAGATGATGCGGCGCTGAATTCATGTAGCGGTTTTTCATTTGAAGGGCCGTTCCAGTATGCCTCGCTTACTCCAGCGGCATACAGGCCGTTTTCGCTGTTCAAAACAATGCTGACACCCCAGTCCGTATCACTTCCTCCGTAAAATGTATGCCATGCGTATTCCCCGTCATGCTCAAGCCGCATTATGGATATGTCGTAATCGTTTTTTTCCCCGCCTTCAGTACAGAAAGAATTCAATGGTTTTTCTCCAGAGGGCCCGTCCCAGGATACATTGCTTGACCCAGATGCATATATTCTGCCCTGACTGTCCGGCTTGATACTTCCGCCGCCTCCATAAAACGTATGCCAGTCGTATTCACCGTCTGAATCAAGCCTGAGAATGAATGAATCTCTGTAATCATTTAAGCCGAACCCGTGAATCGGTGCCTGGCCCGACGGACCCTTCCATGATCCGCTGAAGCCTGATGCAACTACTCCGCCTTTACTGTCCGGTGTTATGCTGTAGCCGTAGTTCTCTCCTTCCCGTGATCCGTAAAAAGCATGCCACATGTAACTGCCGTGCTTATCGAGTTTCAGGATGAATGCGCTTTCATCCTCTCCTTGAAACTCATTGAGCGGGCCCTGTCCTTCCGGACCGGTCCAGGATGATCCATAACTGTATCCGGTCACGTACACGTTGTTTCTGCTGTCCGGGGCAATGTCAAAGCCATGGTCACTGCTGTCATCTGCACCGTAAAAAGTATGCCACTCGTATTCTCCATCCGGGTTCAGTTTAAGGATAAATATGTCATTATCATATTCTCCCCCACTGAACTCGTGAAGCGGGCGTTGTCCTTTCGGGCCCTGCCAGGGCACATCGCAGCTTCCGGTTACATACACACCGTCTTCACTGTCCAGCGTTATCCTGCGGGTTAGAAAAACAGGATAAAAAGTATGCCATACGTACTCTCCAACGGAATTCAGTTTCAGTATGCATGCATTTGTCCAGCGATGTTCGCTTTCTGTGAACTCATGAAGCGGCCTCTGCCCTCCGGGGCTCTGCCAGGCTTTATAGCAGTTTGCCGCAATATACACGTTATCCCTGCTGTCCAGTGCCACCCCGGCAATGGAGGAAAGATTACTGTAAGCATACGTTCTGAAAAAAGTATGCCACACGTATTCACCGTTTGAGTCCAGTTTCAGAACATATGCGTTCCAGTAGGATGAAGTATTATCAAACGCATTCAGAGGTTCCTGTCCGTCAGGGCCTTTCCAGGATCTGCTGCTGCCTCCGGCAACGTATATATTCCGGTTGCTGTCCATAATTATCTGGTATGCATAGCCGCCCCCGAGCGGCCCGAAAAAAGTGTGCCACTGATAAAGACCTCTTACTCCCGTGTCAGTATCAGCATCCGTATCAGTATCAGCATCTGAATCAGTGTCGTTATCCGTGTCTGAGCCTGTGTGTGAGTCCGCGTCCGCTGCCTGAGCGTCCTGATCGCCCTGTTTTTCTGACACGCTTTGAGTCTTGTAACATCCGGGAGACGTCCCGAGAATGAGTATCGCGGCAAGGAAAAGCATGCGTATGGGACGTGCTGGCCCCATTCTGTATCGTCCACTGGGATTTGAATCCATTATGCGTCCCCGCCTGTCATGGGTTTTTCAGAAAACAATTATATCATTTATCATATTTAATGACATCAATGACAAAAGTCATATATAATCCATAATCCTGAAAATAAATAATCAAGGAGGAGGAGCAATGGGCAGGCAACTCGGTATCTATGCGATATGTGCAATATTTATGCTGCTGATCTCCTGCGGGAAGAGCAAGCAGAAGGCTCATGTGGAGGAAGAAACAGTGGATCCCCTGGCTGAGAAGATCGCCAGGAAGAAAGCCGAAGAGGCCAGGCGTGAGGAAGAGAGGAGGATAGCCATGGACATTCAGAAGCGTCTGGCAAGATTCGCTCCGACGAAAATTGATTACGATGATAAAATAGTGTGGGATGATTTGAGGCCCGTGCTGCGCAAGCTCATCGAAGCGGCACAGTACATGGATAAAATCTTCATGGTACAGGTCGATCCCCGTAACATCGAGTGGAGAAACAAGCTTGCGGCCGATCCGGCCATGAAGAACCAGCTGAGGCTTTTCGACATAATGTTCGGTCCCTGGGACCGCCTGGATGAAAACAAGCCGTTCGTCCTCGGCGTTCAGAAACCGCCGGGCGCGAATTTTTATCCGACCGACATGAGCAAGGATGAATTCCAGCGGTACATCAAGGCCTTTCCCGAGGAAGAGGAGAGCTTTACGAGCTATTTCACCGTTATCCGCAGAAAACCCGACAAGACGCTGGAAGCCGTTCCCTACAGCAAGGTGTACGAGATGTACCTGACCCCGGCAGCAAAACTTCTCAAGGAGGCTGCGGCACTTTCAAACGACAGGAATCTCAAGAAATACCTAAATGCAAGAGCGGACGCTTTCAAGTCCAACGAGTACCGCGAAAGCGACATGGACTGGATGGATCTGGGCAAGAGCGACATAGAAATCGTAATAGGGCCGTACGAGGTGTACGAAGACGCGCGCATGGGGCTAAAGGCCGCTTTCGAGGCGTTCGTGTGCATACGGGATCCGGAAGATTCAAAAAAACTGGCCAGGATTGTCAAATACATACCCGAGCTGGAGAAAAACCTGCCAATGCCCAAGGAGCTCAACAAGCCCAGGACGGGGAGCGAATCGCCCATCAGCGTGGCGGTTCTTCTCTTCTCGGCCGGCGACACAAAGGCCGGGGTGCAGACACTCGCCTTCAACCTGCCTAACGATGAAGTGGTCAGGGAGAAAAAGGGTTCCAAGAAAGTCATGCTGAGGAACGTGGCGCACGCCAAGTTCGATCAGATACTGATCCCCATAGCAAAGAAGATGATGGTCGAAGAGCAGATGAAGAATGTCACTTTCGAGGCCTTCATGAATCATACGCTCATGCATGAGACCGCACACGGAATCGGACCCGGCATGATAACGCTCGATGACGGTACCGAGACAGAGGTAAGCAAGACGCTGCAGGATCTTTATCCGACCATCGAGGAGGCCAAGGCAGACGTGCTGGGACTGTGGTCGACCAACTATCTCATCAACAAGAAGGTTTACCCAGAGGCGTTCAGGCATGAGGTGTTTTCGACTTTCCTCGGTGGTTTTTTCAGGAGCGTGCGTTTCGGCGCCCACGAGGCACACGGGCAGGCTAACGCGATACAGTTCAACTACCTGATGGCAAAGAAGGCGGTCGAACTCACGGAAGAAGGAGTGTACAAAATCAATTACGAGGAAGTACCCGTGGCAATCGAGGAGCTCGCGCGCGACCTTCTCCTCATCGAGGCAAAGGGCGATTACGAAGGTGCTAAAAAATTCATAAAACAGTACGGAGAGCTTCCCAAACAGCTTACGGAAAAGCTTGCATCCCTCACCGACATACCCGTGGACATTGTTCCTGAATACACGATTCTCGAAAAAATGAAGTCCTGGTAACCGTATCCCTGAAAGATTCTTTTTCGATCACACAGACCCGGCGCACATTGACACTTCGAAGCATTGCTAAATACCATCCCTTTCCATGAAATACATTTACCTCGACAATGCAGCCACCACGCCCGTTGATCCCGTTGTAAGGGATTACGTGCTCGGGTTTCTTTCAGAGGAGTTCGGAAACCCGTCTTCGGCACACGTACTCGGACAGCGGACGGCAGCCGTGATCGAAAAGGCGCGCAAAAGCGTTGCCGAAGCCGTCGGCAGCGGCCCGTGGAACGTTTACTTTACCTCCGGCGGCACAGAGGCCGACAACCTCGCATTGTTCGGAACCGTGCCGCGCGGCAAACGGAAAAAAGTCATCATCAGCTCCATAGAGCATCCGGCCGTGGGCGAGGCATGCAGCTATCTTGAATCAAAAGGCATTGAAGTGGTCAGGGTTCCCGCACCCGGGGGCGTGCTGGACACGCTTAAGCTTTCGTCCAGTGTCGACGATGACACGGCCGCGGTCGCTCTCATACACGTTCAGAATGAGATCGGCACAATCCAGCCGCTTGCCTGCGCTTCCCGCATGGTAAGGGAAAAGGCCCCGAAAGCACATTTTCACGTTGACGCTGTGCAGTCCATGGGACAGCTGGAAAAGCTGGATATTCCTTACGAAGTGGATTCGGTCGCCGTAAGCGGTCACAAGATTCACGGTCTCAAGGGCACGGGCGCACTTCTGCTCAGGCCGGGGGCAAAGGTGCGCCCCGTCTTGTTCGGAGGCGAACAGCAGGACGGGCAAAGACCGGGCACCGAGAATGTTCCCGGTATTGCCGGCATGGGAAAAGCGTGTGAGCTCCTTGTCGAAAAAAGAGCGGCCGCCAGCGCTTTGATGTCACGCCTGAGCCTTGAACTGAAAGAGCGCATAGTCGATTCAATCCCGGATGTGATGATTCCGGGAGATGAAAACAGGATGTGTCCGGCCACGTTTTCCGTTGGAGTAAAGGATGTAATGAGCGAAGTGCTCCTTCGCGTACTGCAGACTAAGGGCGTGATCGCGTCCGCCGGTTCCGCCTGCCATGCCGGTCATAACGAACCGTCAGCCGCATTTACCCAGGCCGGGCTTCCAGAGGGATGGGGCGCTGTCAGATTCAGCCTGAGCAGGAATAATACCGCGGAAGAGATCGAGCAGGTGGCCCGGGTACTTTCAGAATCGGTACGCGAGATCAGGAAAGGGAGCGTCGCGGTATGACGCTAAAGTCTGATCAGAATGATTCAAGGCGCGGCATCGTGATGCGCTGGGGCGAACTCTTCCTCAAGGGACAGAACAGGGGTTTTTTCGTCAAGGTATTCAAGAGAAACGTCGAAACCGTTCTTAAGAGATGCGGCGCGGATTTCTGCGTCAGCCGGAGACAGGGAAGGCTGTACGTTGACGTTGAGCCGAAAAGGGAAGTCGTGGAAGGCCTCCGGCGCGTGTTCGGAGCGTCGTCCATTTCCCCGGTATGGTACGCAAGGCCGGACAGGGATGCACTCAGGGATATGGCCGTGCACCTGGCCGTCGAGAAACGACCGCCCGGTGTCAGAACATTCAGAATCACTACCAGACGCGTAGACAAGAGCTTTGAGATAAACTCTACCCGTATGAATACCCTGATAGGAGAGAGTGTAAGACTTGCAACCGGCCTGGGCGTGGATCTCGAGAACCCGGATTTCAACATAGGCGTTGAAATTGCGGGTGACAGGACATTCGTCTTCAGTGAGAAAATCAGAGGCGCGGGCGGGCTTCCCACGGGCGTCAGCGGAAAAGGACTCCTTATGCTGTCAGGCGGTATTGATTCGCCCGTGGCCGGCTGGCTCGCCCAGAAGCGCGGGCTGTATTTAAGCGCTGTTCATTTTCACAGCTTTCCGTATACGAGTGAGGCATCCCAGAAAAAGGTGATTGAACTCGCGCATTATCTTGGATGGCAGCAGAAAAATCTTGAGCTGTACATGGTACCTTTTGCAAAGGTGCAGGAAAGACTGAAAAACAGGGTTCAGCGGGAGATGCTCGTGGTCCTTTACCGCCGGTCGATGATGAGGATAGCGTCAGCGCTCGCACAACGGCTTCGTGCGCAGTGTCTTGTAACGGGTGAAAGCCTGGGACAGGTTGCATCACAGACGCTTCAGAACATGGCATCGATTGAAAAGGCCTCCACGCTCAGCATCATCCGTCCGCTGATCACGTATGATAAAAGCGAAACTATTGAAATCGCCCGTAATATCGGCAGCTTCGAAGTGTCCGTGCAACCGCATGACGACGCCTGTTCAGTGTTCGTTCCACGTCATCCCGCCACAAGAACAGAAATAGAAAATCTGCAGGAGGAAGAGGAAAAAGCCGATGTCACCGGACTTGAAAAAGAGGTTCTGGACAATTCTGAATGCATCCGGCCGGATTTTTCCGATAAAGGCCCCGGGGCGTAAGCGTCGGCATCTTGCATCACGCCATTTAGGGGTTATGTTTTCTGTGCACTAATTAAACAGTCATGAAACGTCTTAACTATTACGAAATCCTGGGAATCGACCCGGATGCAACAGTTGAAGAGATAAAAAAGGCCTATCACCGGATAGCGCTGAAGTGCCATCCTGACATCCGCCCGGATGATGATGATGCCGAAGTGGAGTTCAGAGAGGCGTCCGAGGCTTATCAGGTTCTCAGCAATCCCGACCGCAGAAGTGTCTACGACAGGTTCGGTCACGACGGGCTGTTCGAATCGGGATGGGTTGGTTTTGATGATATCGACGACATTTTCGATCAGTTTGCCGATCTTTTCAGTGACTTCTTCGGAGTCAGCGCGCCCTGGGTAAAGAAACAGAAGGGAAGGGGCAGGGACGTTTACGAGAGAATCACGCTCACCCTGTCCGAGGCCGTTTTCGGGACCAGGCGTGAAGTGAATATACCACACGAAGAAGCCTGCAGAAAATGCAATGGTACAGGCATCAGGGGAGGAGCCGAAGCCGAGGCATGCAGAGGCTGCAGGGGTACGGGGCAGATAATGCATCAGCACGGTGCATTCGTTTTTACGGCCTCGTGTCCTGTGTGTCGTGGTGCCGGCAGTACAAACAGCACGACGTGCAGCGAGTGCGATGGAAGCGGGAAAAAGGAAGTATTCAGAAACGTGATCGTGGTGCTGCCGGCCGGGATCTCAGAGGGGCAGTCGGTGAGGGTCGCGGGGCAGGGGCGTCCCGGCAGGGCGGGCGGTGCTGCGGGAAATCTTTATGTCACCGTGCACATCGAAGAGGACGATGTATTTGAAAGGGACGGCGATGATTTGATAGTGGAAGTGTCCGTTACCTATACACAGTTTGCCCTGGGAGGAGAGATTGAAGTGCCCGTTCTCGACGGCAGGAAGAACAGGACCGTGCGGGAAAAAATCAGGGCCGGATCACAGCCCGGTGAGGAAATAGTGATTCCGGGCCTTGGTGTAACAAGGCTCAATACGGATAAAAGGGGAAATCTGCGCGCAAGGCTCACTCTGACCGTGCCCGGAAAGCTTTCAGAAAAGCACCGTGATCTTCTTGAAAAGCTGGCGGAATTGGAAAAATGCTGAAAAACTCCTGTGACAGAAAAACTGAATAAAATTGTTTTTTTGTATATATTCAATTTTTTGTAATATATGGTCATTAATAATTCAGAGGGTCAGTTTTTACTTGTACTTTTGAAGAATATGTTAAAATGTCTGTCTAAATGGAAATTCATAGACTGCTGTTTAGATAGCGGATCTAATGAGAAAAAAGAAGGAGGAAAAATAATGACGTACGATAATATCAAGGTCACGCTCCTGGCGCTCATGCTGGTTCTGGGTGCATCCTTTGCCGGGTGCGACAGCGATTCGGATTCGGATGAAGCCGACGCAAGTGTCAAGGACGGTGAGGCTGCAGACGGCGCCTCGGACAGCGATTCGGATACGGATACGGATTCAGACACGGATTCGGACGGAGATACGGACGCTGGCGAGGACGGGGGAGACACTCCCGCAACCATGGACCCGGCACTTGAAGGCATAATCGGTCAGCCCTGCACACCACCGGACGGAGATGAGGCAGGCCCCGGCACATGCGCTGACCTTCCCGATTACAGGGATGATCTGGACGTGTTCTGTTTTACGTGGGCTGACAATCCGGACAAGGGCTTCTGCACCGCCACGGGATGCCTTACTCGTTATACGAACGAAGAAGATGAAGTTGATACATGTCCCGGCGATGGCAACATCTGCTCTGATATTTCCATAATTACGTCGGATACTGCAGACGATGAGGAAGGGTATTACGTATGTACGAAACTGTGTGATGTTCTTGAAAAGATGGAAGAAATTTCACACACCGGAGAAGGAAACTGTCCGGACGGTTTTGCATGCAATCCATACACGGGCGTAGGCACAAACCACGAGATGATGCCCACGTGCATCATCTCGGAATGCACTGATGATGCCGACTGCGGACTCAATACTGGCAAGGAATGCAATCCACAGAACGAAGATGCCGACTGTGATGAAGCGGCCGGTGAAACCTGCGAAAACACCGACAGTGCGGATGACACCATAGGAAAGTGCTACAAGCCGGGTACATGCTATCCAAGCGGCGTGTGTGGAAATGCCGGTGGAGACAAGGGCATCGGCGCACCGTGTACCATGGATGAAGAATGTCCGGCAGACGGATTCTGCCTGGACGAGTTCATCGACAGCGCATCAGGTAAGCTTATTGCGCGCAACGGATACTGCACAAAGGGCGGATGCCTGGCGGAAGAATCTCTCGACTGGCTCAAGTGCCCGGCCGGATCCCTGTGCAACAGGGCATACTCGTCAGGCGGGCTCTGCCAGCTCGAATGTGATTATGAAGACCCGACAGGGTGCAGGCAGACCGTCTGGGAAGGTACCGTAGAGGATGAGAACGGCGATTACGAGTGCTACAACATGAGCAAGCTCGCATTCGAAATCGACGGGGAGCGCGTCCCCATAGCGGATGGAAACGTCTGTGACATCGTCTATCAGTTCACCTGCGAGATGATCGCGGACATACCCGGCATGTTCGGTCCTTCCACGTGCGTCATAGTGGGTTCGACGAAATCGGGATTTGAATGCCGCGATCTCGACGGGAAATCATTCGAGGACGATTACTCAGAGCCTGATACCTACTGCATGGATGAAACGACATCCGGACCCACCGGCGGCTGGGATTAAGAGCAAGCCGACGCCGGAGCGAAGTAAACGCTTGCCGGGGGTGCTCTTTATTCAGCGCCCCTGAAGGCTCTTTTCCCTGACCCCCGATCTTTTGTTAACCAGTCTTCCCAGCACAAAAAGACAGTCGCTCAGTCGGTTCACGAATCTGAGAATAACGGGATCAACATCTTCTCTTTTGCTCAGGACGACGATAGATCTTTCCGCCCTCCTGCATACGGCCCTTGCCAGCTGAAGCTGTGCCGCGCACGGAGTCCCGCCGTATGCGATGAATTGCTTCAGAGGCTGCAGCTCGGCTTCGGCTTCGTCTATCATCCGTTCGAGCTTGTCAACGTCGGGCTGCTCGATTCCTGATCCATGGCGTACGGCTCCATCAGTACACGCAAGCTGTGAAGATGCACGATGGATGAGCCTCTGCAGCAGGAGAATTATTTCCGATATGGATTCAGAAGCCTCAAGAGCACACGCAAGGCCGAGGGATGCGCTGAGTTCATCAAGATATCCATATGCCGCTACACGAATGTCTCCCTTTGAGATGCGTCTGCCGCCGATGAGGGCTGTTTCACCCGAGTCGCCTTTTCCTGTATATATTTTCAATCCCCGTCCTTACATGGGTTCATTTTCATGCCTGTCCTGATTTGCCTTCCGGCCAGAAACTGTTCACACCGCATCGAGCGTTTTCCTGCCGGCTTGATTTCAATCAATTCAATGCCCCCTTCTCTGCAGGCAACCGTCATGTTGCCCCTTTCTGAACAGGTAACATCACCGGGATTGTATCCGCTGCACATGGAAACCGGAGTGCTCCTCAGGATTTGCAATCGACAGTTGTTCATGAAAGTGAATGCACCGGGCTTTGGGCTTAATCCCCTGACCCGGTTATGAACCTCGGCCGCGGTCCGGTTCCAGTCGATCCTGCAATCCTCCCTGCTGAGTTTCGGGGCATATGATGACACGGCGTCATCCTGCGGCGTCGGTACCAGTGCGTCTATTTGTTCAATTGTTTTCAGCAGCACTCGCGACCCGAGATCCGAAAGAGAGTCATGAACTTCGCCTGCTGTTTCATCGGGTCCGACAGGGATGGATTCCTGCATGAGCACCGGGCCCGTATCAAGGCCCTCATCCATCTGCATTATTGACACGCCCGTTTCCTTTTCACCCCTGATCAGCGCCCAGTTTACGGGAGCGGCTCCCCTGTACTTTGGAAGAAGTGAAGCGTGCACGTTGATACATCCTTTTTCCGGTATATCAAGAACACGCTTCTTCAGTATCTTTCCGTAGGCGACCGTAACTATAAGGTCAGGCTCGAGCCTTGAGATATGATCCCTGAAGACCCTGCTTCCCGTTTTTTCGGGCTGTAAAACCTCGAGTCCGAGATTCATTGCCTCGACCTTTACGGGCGGTGGCGTCATTTTCCGTCCCCTGCCCGCCTTTCTGTCCGGCTGTGTTACTACGAGTATCAAGTCTGTTACATCCGACAGCTTCCTGAGCGCGGGAACTGCAAAATCGGGCGTTCCCATAAAGACGACGCGTAACGAAGGCATTATTTTTCCCTGCTCTTGCGCATCTGCCTGTCGACAAGCCTTCGCTTCAGAAAACTCAGGTGATCTATTATCAGCACACCTTCGAGATGATCGATCTCATGCTGCAGGGCCACGGACAGTATACCGTCTCCTTCAACAGTGAACTTTTCTCCCTTTCTGTTGAAAGCTTCGATTCGGGCCCAGTCAGCTCTTTTGATTTCCTCCCGGACTCCGGGGAAGCTGAGGCAGCCTTCGTTGAACAGCTGACTGCCTCTTGTTTCGACGATACGCGGGTTAACAATCTCAAGCAGATTCGAACGGCCATCCGGATAGCTTACGTCGATTACGATCACGCGTTTTGACACACCCGCCTGGGGAGCGGCAAGGCCGACGCCTTCGGATGAGTACATGGTTTCGGCCATGTCGTCGAGGAGGGTGGCGAGTTCCGCGTCGAATTCTTTCACTTCTTCAGCGCGGGTTCTGAGAACACTGTCGGGGTAGGTATATATTTTCATTACAGACATAACCTTCAACTCTCCATTTATATAAATAACATTAAATTCGAACTAGTCCAGAATGATATTGGATGCAAGATTTATGCACCCGGCGTGTTGGTGTTTTTCTACTTCTGTAATGAAAAATTTGAGATCTGCAGCACGTCGGCCATTGTATAACGCCCTGGAGGCTGATTTACGATCCATAGGGCGGTCCTGAGTGCTCCAGTGGCGAAAACCGTCCTGTCGAAAGCCCTGTGAACGAGCTGGACGCTTTCCAGGCCACTTGTAAACATGACCTGGTGTTCCCCGATAATTTCTCCCATTCGAATTGAGTGGATTCCTATTTCTCTGTCGGTCCTCAACTCCGATTCAGGCCCCCTGCCGAGGATGAGTTTACGGTCGCCAAGTGATCTTGCAATAGAAAGAGCCGTGCCCGATGGTGCGTCCTTTTTGTGCCTGTGATGTATCTCCGTTATCTCTATGTCGAAATCGTCGCCTAGAGCGGTTGCCAGAATGCGTGAAAGTTCGAGAAGAACGCATACTCCTGCCGACATGTTGGAAGACCACAAGAGAGGGATAACGTCAGCCGCCCGGTTGAAATCTTGTTCCATCCGGGCGTCCAGATCGGTTACACCACTTACCATGGCACATCCGTGATCCACGGAAACGGCAAGCAGTTTCGAGGTCGAATCAGGCTCGGAGAAATCAATTACAACATCAGTATCCTTAACCACCGAGGACAAATCATCCGAAAGAAGAATTCCATTTCGAACTGTCCCAATCATTTCGCCGGTATCCAGACCGAGCATTTCATGATCGCTTTTCTCCAGAGCTCCCGACAGAAAGGCTTCTTTGCTTGACGATATGAGCCTTACAAGGAGTCGGCCCATTCGTCCGGCTGCGCCTGCTACAGCGATTCTGATCCCTGTGTGTTTGTTTTGCATTTACAAGGTCCCTGATAAGCAAAAGGCCTATCCTCAAGAAGCGTGATCGAGGATAGGCCCTGCATTATTGCCAGTAATATTTTCGGCTTATGCTCCGGTAATAATCGTATTTACCGGTGTGGCAACGGGCACCGGCGGCCGCTTAAGAATATCCTTCGGCTTCACAGCAGACTTCGGAGCAGGCTTTTTCTTTTTAACAACTTTTTTTTTCTTGGCCGGTTTTTTCTTCTTGGCTACTTTTTTCTTCTTGGCCACTTTCTTTTTCTTGGCTACTTTCTTCTTCTTAGCCGGTTTTTTCTTTTTGGCCACTTTCTTCTTCTTGGCCGGTTTTTTCTTCTTGGCAACCTTCTTTTTCTTGGCAACTTTCTTTTTCTTGGCCGGTTTTTTCTTCTTGGCTACTTTTTTCTTCTTAGCCGGTTTTTTCTTCTTGGCAACCTTCTTTTTCTTGGCAACTTTCTTTTTCTTGGCCGGTTTTTTCTTCTTGGCAACCTTCTTTTTCTTGGCAACTTTCTTCTTCTTAGCCGGTTTTTTCTTCTTGGCCACCTTCCTCTTGGTTACCTTCCTCTTGGCAACCTTCTTTTTCTTGGCAACCTTCTTCTTCCTGACGACCTTCCTTTTGGGCGCAGCCTTTTTCCTGGCTGGCTTTTTCTTAGCCTTCTTTTTGACTACCATGATTCCTCCTCCATAAAGGTTAATGAAATTTGAATATTAGTATGGAGTCATTCAGGTTAACTTGTCAACAAAAAAATGTTATAATTAATATTAAATTGATATAAACTTTGCGTGTAAAGAAGTTAAATTAGATATAGTGAAAATCTATTTCTTTTTATATACTTAGGTGTTACACAACTTCGCCTGAACATAGTAGCTGTTAATGAAACATAAGTTATTTCCTACAATTGAACACATATGGAATGCCGTATTCTGCCTGTCATCCTGCCTGCCTGCAGGCACACACGCGCGCTGTCTGATGATAATACGCTTCAGAAAAGTGCTCAGGGAGTCTGAGAACGATTTTTCCTCGAAATGCTTATTACTACCTCTTGAGGTTCAAACGTCTTGAGCTTGATACCCGGCGGCAGTGAAGAGACCTGTACCTTTTTGAGATACCGGCCTGTTTTGCTTCTTTCCTCAGCGGAAATTTCTACAAAAGGCATAATATGCTCAGGCTGTACGGAATCGAGACTCTTCCTCGGGCCCTTCAGACGCACGGAAACAGCGGAAGGATTCAGACGGAAGGGTGCGTCTCCTGCGCCTATTACGCTGACGCCCAGACCCTGTACTTTTCGTTCCATTATCATGGGTTCAACGTTGAATTTCACCTCGACCATCTCATTGCCGGACATTTCAATTTCGGGCCAGGGTTTTATTATTGAGACATTACGAACATACGTGCCCTCTGTCAGGCCTTCCACTGAAACAGGTTCGGTTCTGAGCGTTTTAATCTGCCTGAGTCTGCTTGCCGGTCCGACAAGGCTTATGCGCGAAGGCTTAAGGATGAAAGGCTGAACCAGACGGTGGTCGGGGGCAACGGAGCCCCTTATGTTCGGAGTGATGCTTACATTTATTTCCTGAAGTTTGTCGATGACGACCTGAAAGCTGGGTGGAGAGATCTGTACAATATCGAATCCTGCGGGAACCTTGAACATGGCTTCCTCAAAATGAAAAGTGCCTCCCCTGAAGTTCCTGAGATCAACAACAACGGGCGGAATGGAACCCGGCTTGAGAACCGCGCTCATGAGTGACCTGGGGCCGCGTACCGTCAGCTTCACTCTGTCGACCACGGAACCTACAACCACTTTGCCGCTTGCTTTGTCAGGCGTCTGCACCACCACGTCCACAAAGACACGACGGTCAACTTTTTCGCCGACACGTATGAGAACGAACAGAACCGTTGCAATGAGCAGCGATACGATCTTGAGCCCCATGTTTTCGGAAAAGGCCGCTACTAGATATCTTTTAATCGCACCAAGCATTCATCCACCATTTACAGGATACTACTCCTTCTACTTTTTAGTTTCTTTCTGTTTCAAGCTGGCTCTGCCGTCCGTGTCCTTGTCCTTTTGCTTATCCTTATCACCCGCCTTGCCTGCACTTCTTGTGGATTCGGATGCCGGGCTTTTCATTTTTTCTTCCTCTGCGGGTTTTTTCTGAATAATCGTCGTGCGTCTCGGGGCAATTGATGAAGAAACACGCGAAGCGCGCGATGAGGTTCTCGTCTTCTTTTCTTTTTTTCCGGATTTCCTCGAAGGACTTTTTGAAAACAGGCCCAGAAGCGCTTTTCTCAGGCTCACGGCGTCAAGGTTACGGGCCATGTTGCCCTGGTAGCACAGGCTTATGCTGCCCCTTTCTTCGGAAACAACTACCACGACCGCATCGGTCATTTCGGTTATGCCGATGGCTGCCCGGTGACGCGTTCCGAGTGCTTTGTCGATATGAGGATTAACGGAAAGCGGCAGGAATGTACCGGCCTGATATATTCTGTAGTTGCGTATTATCACGGCGCCGTCATGAAGCGGGTTGTCAAAGCGCGGCACAAAGATACTGAAGAGAAGCTCTTTGGTAACGGCCGCATCAACAGCGGTTCCGGATTCAATGAATTCGTCGAGGGCCGCGTCCCTTTCGAAAATGATGATCGCGCCGATTTTATGCGTGGCGAGCGTGGCCGAAGCCTTGATGACCTCTTCTACAACCTGTGTTTCCTGCGTCTTGGAAAACCAGGCAAAGCGTCCCACTCTTATGAGTGCTCTGCGGATGTCATCCTGGAACACGATTAATGTGAAGATGACGACTACGGACATGAATACTTCGAGAAGGCTGTAAAGTGTGAGCAGCCCCACCTGCTTTGCTGTCAGGTAAAAGAAAAATACTATCCCCAGGCCGATTGCCATGGGAACCGTGCGCGTTCCGCGGATAAGGAGAAGCATTCGATAAATCAGGTAGTAGACCAGGCACAGATCGATCATGTTTATTATGAAGTGCCAGAGGCCTCCCCTGAAAAGATCCAGCAGCATGGTCAACGGCTCACCCAACCGATGCCTCCTGTCCGGCCTGTGCAATGGCCTTTGCAACTACCGTTGTCTGATGCATTATATCCATATCGTGCACTCTTATGAAGTCCGCACCGTTGAATACTGCTGCCGTAACGGATGCAGCGGTTCCGCCGGTGCGGCAGTCCACTGAAGCGCCCGTAAGGGTGCCGATGAAGGATTTCCTGGAGGGTCCGATCCACAGAAGCCGGCCGAGAGCCCTGAATTCGTCGAGTCTTGCGATAATGGACAGGTTATGTTCCACGGTCTTGGAAAATCCGATGCCCGGATCAAACATTATGTTTTCTCGCCTGACCCCGGCATCGACGGCCTTTTGCATGGCAGTGCCGAGTTCATCCATTACATCGCCGACCACGTCGTCGTACTCGATACGCCCCTTCTGCATGTCCACGGGCTTTTTTCTGGAGTGCATGATGAGCACGGGTACATCGAGCTCTGCCGCCAGACCCGCCAGCTCAGGATCGAACCTGAGCATGCTGATGTCGTTTATCATGCCCGCGCCTTCTTCAACCGCGGCACGTGCAACCGCAGATTTCGTCGTATCGATGGAAAGGGGTATGTCCGTTCTCTTCCTGATCGCGGCAATGCAGGGAATAACCCTTGCCATTTCTGCCTCTTCGCTCACGGCGTCGGCTCCCGGACGTGTTGATTCACCCCCGATATCGATGATGTCGGCCCCCTGGGCTTCGAGCTCCACTGCACGTCGGGCCGCGTCGTCCGCATTCATGTACAGTCCCCCGTCCGAGAACGAGTCGGGCGTTGCGTTTATTACGCCGGCCAGATATGGTCCCCCGTCTTTCGAAAAGCTCCGCCCGTTGATGACGATGCCCGAATCCCCCATTACGTTGCCATCCCGTCCTTTGATTTGTCACCGAAAAGTATTTCGTCTATTTCATCGCCGTTCAGCACTTCCTTTTCCAGAAGGTTTTCGGCCAGCTTCTTGAGTTTGTCCAGATTGTCCGAGATCAGGGATTTCGCATGCCGGTAGCATTCCATGACTATGCGTTTTACTTCCTTGTCTATCTGAAGAGCTGTTTCTTCGCTGTAGTCCGAGTGCTGCGCGATCTCGCGGCCGAGGAAAATGGCCTCTTCCTTCTTTCCGAAGGACAGGGGCCCCATATGCTCGCTCATGCCCCATTCACAGACCATTTTTCTGGCCAGATCGGTGGCGTTCTCAATGTCCTGTCCTGCTCCCGTGGTCTGCTCGTTGAATATGATTTCCTCGGCCAGCCGGCCTCCGAGAAGAATCTTGATCTGGCTTAAAGCGAACTCCCTGGAAAGCATCTGCCTGTCTTCGGTGGGCAGCTGCTGCGTGATTCCAAGTGCGCGGCCGCGGGGAATTATCGTAACCTTGTGCACCGGGTCCGTGTTGGGCAGGAGCCTGGCCACAAGCGTATGCCCGGCCTCGTGGTACGCTGCCGTCTTCTTTTCTTTCTCCGAGATAATCATGCTCCGGCGTTCCGACCCCATCAGGACCTTGTCCTTGGCAGCCTCGAAATCTTCCATGTGAACGGCGTCCTTGCCCATGCGGGCCGCATGCAGCGCCGCCTCGTTCACCAGGTTTTCAATGTCGGCCCCGCTGAACCCGGGCGTTCCACGCGCGATTATTTCCAGTTTGACGTCGTCATCAAGCGGCGTCTTCTTGGTATGAACCTGCAGTATGCCCTGACGCCCCCTCACGTCAGGCCTGGGAACCACAATTCGTCGATCAAAACGTCCGGGTCTTAAAAGGGCGGGGTCTAGAACGTCGGGCCTGTTCGTGGCTGCTACGATTATTACGCCTTCGGCTGATTCGAAACCGTCCATTTCCACAAGAAGCTGGTTGAGTGTCTGTTCCCTTTCGTCATGCCCGCCGCCGAGGCCCGCTCCCCTGTGGCGGCCCACTGCGTCAATCTCATCGATGAATATTATGCACGGGGCGTTCTTCTTGCCCTGTTCAAAAAGGTCACGTACGCGGGACGCTCCCACGCCCACGAACATCTCGACAAAATCCGAACCTGAAATGGAAAAAAACGGCACTCCCGCTTCGCCCGCGATCGCACGAGCGAGCAGGGTCTTGCCCGTTCCGGGAGGGCCGAGGAGGATAACGCCCTTGGGTATCCTGCCTCCGAGCCGCTGGAATTTCTTGGGATCCTTGAGAAAGTCGATGATTTCCTCAACTTCGTCCTGCGCCTCGTCGAGACCGGCCACGTCCTCGAAGGTTACCTTCTTGGAATGGTCATTCAAGAGGCGCGCGCGGCTCTTGCCGAAACTCATGGCCTTGCCGCCTCCGGCCTGAACCTGCCGCATGAAGAAGAAGAAAATGGCAATCAGGAATATCATGGGTATCCAGGTGGCGAGAATGCTCGTCCACAGGCTGCCTTCTTCCTCTTCCTCGTAATTTACCTGGATGTTTTCCTTCAGGAGTTCCCTGTTAAGCTCGGTGTCCGGCCTTATGCCCGTGGTTTCCAGAGTCTCCACCTGGCCGTTTTCTCCCAGCCTGTCATAAACGTACGTCCTCCCCTTGATCACGACCTTCTGCACCTTGTGCTCCTGAAGGTCTTTGCTGAACGTGCTGAAACTTACGCGATCGTGACGCGTGGAACCCGCTATGAACTGGTAGAGCATGAAGAATACGAAAATGAGAAGCAGCCAGATGAGTATGGTTTTATGAGTATTCTTCACTCCGCATCAGCTCCGTCTGATTAAAACTAAAGTCACTGAAATCCATCCTCTGAAAGAATATTTGTTACCGTAAGTTCCCTATTTTATCTACACTTTATCAGCACGTATGACAATTTTTCATATTTCAGTACGTTTTTCTACTTTAATCATTCATCAAGGGACATCCACCCCCTGAGGCTGATGCATCAGGCATTTCCACCAGGCGTCATCTCCCATTGTAACTTCAATCTCAAGGCCATGCATTATGCGCGGCATGGGATCGGGAAGCCACAGAACCCTGTCGCCCGAAGCCAGAAGCGGCATCCTGCTCCTCAGGAATACGGGTACGTGGCGCTTGATCAGCAGGGTCTTCAGCTTTGTTGAAGACTGCCACAGCCTGTCTCCCATGCGCCTGTTTCGCAGCAGCAGGGGAAAGTCGAGCATTCGTGTATCAGGGATCCTGATACTGGCATCGAGCTCGTCTACCCGATATGTCCCGGGCCCGCTGACTTCAACGCTCCATTCCGTACAGGGATTGATATGTTCAGTTTTCAGGATAAAGGTCCTGTCGTAGGCCCTGTACACGCGTATTCCGGGAAAATCCCCGGTAGTTGTGAATGCGCCTTTGTCGCACAGGGCGAGTATCGACTGGATATGGCCGCGGTTGAATTTCCTGATGCTGCCCGTTATCAGGATGAGGCTTCTTCTGATCGCGTCCCGGGCCGTGGCGCGGCCCGCTTTCTGAATAAATGCAAGATTAAGTTCGAGACCCGCCCCGTCCGGCAGCGCGCGCATTATAAAAGCGTCCGCATATTCTTTCGATATGGCGTTTTCGAAAACGCGGGCGCAGTCGGCGAGTGCGGCAAGGGTTGAGATCATTTCGTCATCATCCTTAAGAACGCGCATCCTGAGCCTGTTTCTCGCCATCTGCATGTTACTGTTGCCGGGGTCCTGCATGAAGTTAATCCCGCAGAACTCAAGCATGTCGCATAGTTCATTCTTGCGGCACCTGAGAAGCGGCCTTATCACGCCATCGTCCCTTGACGGCAGAATGCCCCTTAAGCCCGCTGTCAGCGTTCCCCTTATGAGCCTCAGGAAAACCGTCTCGGCCTGATCATGCATGTTGTGACCGGTTGCAATCCGCGCGCAGCCGCTGGATTCGGCCAGGGATTCAAGCGCCCTGTACCTGTGATAGCGCCAGTAGGCCTCCGTGTTTCCCGTACGCGGCGGAAGGGGCAGCTTTTCGTGAAGAAAACGGATGCCGAGCCCGCGGCATGCGTTCTCAACATACTCCCTTTCTTTTGCGCTGCTTACGTTTGATCTGTGATCGATGTACGCGGCGCATAGTTCAAACTTTAATTCGCGCTTCATTCGGTACAGAAGAAAAAGCAGGGCGATTGAATCCGGCCCGCCGGAAACCGCTGCCAGCACGCGGTCGCCCGGACTGATGAGGCGTTCTTCGATTATGTATTCAAAGACATTCTTTTCCACGCGCGCATAAGGGCCCAGGCTGCGGCGCATCGAGGAGGTCCATGACAGTGCGCCATCTTCATAACCCGGCTTCCGCTTTGTGTCTCCCGTCATAAATAACGGATTACCCCATCCGGGCATGAAATTGAAGCATTGAGCGTACGACCACGCCCCGGATTGTTTTTCTGTTTTTGGCTTTCTGGCGTAAGTATTTAATATTCCATCAAATTGCACTTGCAGGCGGATTTTGGTGCGACGCTTTCACAATATGCGACAGTCGCACTTTAAATTTTCCCGATTGAGATATTCGTACTAAAACAAGCATTTTACTATCAAATTATCAGCAAAAAGGCCGATTTAGTATCAATTTGATAACAAAATCACGTTTTTCTTGATAAATTTGTAATTTATAGATGTTAAAAACACTGTCGCACAAATCCGCAAAATTGATTTACACAGTATTTTCAGTTGGTTGGGTGTCAAGGGAGTCCGGCACCGGAAACGGGCCCCATTATCGTAAGAGCCAGGCATTGGTTGCAGGATCCGGCGAAAAAAATAAAAAAATGTGTCCGAAACCGGAATTGAGTATAATGAATTCATGAGCCCGCAATTGAAAATGGATGCTGATTTTTTAAATAACTTCTGCGAAAAATGGCAGATTCGTGAACTTGCCCTGTTCGGATCCGTCCTGCGTGATGATTTCGGCCAGAACAGCGACATCGACGTTCTTGTAACTTTCATGGATGATGCCCCATGGAGTCTTGCCGATTTTGTCGAGATGAAGCAGGAACTTGAAGATGCCACGGGAAGGGAAGTCGACCTTGTCGAAAGGGATGGCATGAGGAATCCATTCCGCAGGAAGGCTATCCTTGACAGTTCAAAGGTGATCTATGCCGCAGCATGAAAGAGACAAAGCGTACCTGTGGGATATGCTTGATGCTGCGAGGATGGCCCAGAGTGTTACGTCAGATATTAAATATCATGAATTTCTCACGGACAGGGTCCGTCAGCTTGCCCTTGAAAGAACTGTTGAAATCATTGGAGAGGCAGCCAGAAAGATTTCAGAAGATTTTAAAAACGAAAATCAGGATATTCCATGGAAGGTAATAATTGCCCAGCGTAATGTTCTTGCTCATGAATATGCTGAAATAAGGCAGGAGCGCATGTGGTCTCTGGTAAAGAAGGATATTCCGGAGCTTGCAGAAAAGCTTGATTATCTTCTTGCACAGATGACTCAGGTCAGAAAATAGAGAATCCTGTGACCATCTTCACGGCGTGACTATGTGCAAATGGTGCATCCTGTGACTGACTAAGGTTGATACTCGTAAGCCCCCATATCAGAAACCGTGCCGTTATCGCCTTTCCCCGGCACATCTACTCTAGAGTTTCCATCAATGTCCGTATCGGGCGCATCATCATCGCTGGCAGTATCGATGCATGGGGAGTCTTCGCTCAGGTGAAGGTCAAAGATACTATACGTATCACCGGACTCTGCATAATCCGTGACATCGCCCCAGACCCAGAGTGTGTCCTCAGTATTCTCGACTATATAAAACCATCTTGGTTCGTTGTCCTCGTCAACCTGAACAAACATATTCTTCAATTCGTCTGTGTCCCATGCAGATGCATCGTCTTTCATCCTGGTCTGGAATCTATCTTCACTATAAACGACGCTGCTCCACACACCCGTCATCAACGGATTGCCCTCGAAAAGAGGATCTCCCGTGATGTTTCCTTCGCCTGAAGGGAAATCATTACTTACAAGACTGTAGGATATGTTCAATTCAGAATCACCATCTATACAGAAATCGCTGTAGGATACTCCTGATAAAATAGAATTACGTATTTCCAGATTGCTGTAGTACCACAAATCCATGCAGTGACAATCGTACTGAGACCAGTTGTCAATAATAATACTGTTATCAATTCCAATAATACCGTTATCATTTAGCATTCCCCCAGCACCTACATTACCTGCAATAATTGAATTTTTTATGCTTCCCCAGCATGATTTATTTGAAATGGCACCACCACGCTCATTGCCTATGAAGAATGAATTGATGATAATGAAATCATTATCATAATTATAAATAGCGCTTGGATAATTACCACTGAAAATACAATTTGTTATAGAAGGTGAACTGAGATCATTATAAATCCCACCGCCTTCTTTTCCTTGCTGAGTTGTTTTATTATCCACAAATACGCAGTCCGAGATCCTGGGCTCTCCACCAAGGTTGTATATGCCCCCTCCTTTTTCTGAAGCCCTGTTTT
>Ga0272442_10003452_pt1 | contig 22184 bp, 13 predicted proteins | sample SSMForm2O_FD_200262 | JGI IMG/M metagenome (GOLD analysis project Ga0272442, IMG submission 200262) | Marine sediment archaeal communities from Little Sippewissett salt marsh, Falmouth, MA, United States - SSM-Form-2O | ecosystem: Environmental > Aquatic > Marine > Wetlands > Sediment ...
TAACTTACCCTGGATGGAAGTTCTTCCCTGCCAGACATTGAATTCCAGTGAGTAGGCAATATCGATATTTGATCCTTTCTTTAGCAGGGGGAGGAAATCTCCCAGGTTAAATCCTATCAGATCAAGCGTACATCCGTCTTTCATAACCTTAAGCTTAAGATGGTTTTTCCCCACATTGTAAGGAAATCCTACGATCATAACATCTGTAGTATAAAATATAGGGCGCATGTTACCGGGACCAAAGGGAGCAAATTTATTCAGCCAGTTCAAAAGGTGTTCGTTAATCTCGTAGAGTTCGAGTTGTGAATCGATTCTCAAAGGTGGTATCAGTTCTTCGTCGGTGAGGATCTGCCGGGCGTATTCATTTAATCTATTCTCGACAATATCAACGTACTCCATAAGCACTGATAATCCTGCAGCGTATTTATGTCCTCCAAAGGTTTCCAGATGATCTTCAACATGAGACAAAGCTTCGAAAAGATCAAACCCTGATATACTTCGACCGGATCCGCTACCGATACCTTCCTTAAAAGTTATCATTATTGTGGGACGATAATACTTTTCAACCAGTTTGGATGCAACTATTCCGATCACACCCGGGTGCCAATTATCTGAAGACACTACAATGCAGTAAGTATCCTCAAGATTTTTATATTTCCGCTCAATAATTTCACATGCTTCTTCAAAAGTACGTTGATCTATCTGTTGTCGCAGTGAGTTTTCCCTTTCGATGATCTCAGCCAGCTCCACACTTTTCTCATCGTCGGTAGATACCATCAGCTCAACGGCTCTCAGAGCACTACCCATTCTACCAGCAGCATTGATCCTAGGAGCTATACCAAAAACAATGTCGGCAGCGTTCAGCTCTTTCTGGGAAAGACCAGCAATGTTGATCAATGCATTCAAGCCTATATTCTGTTTTTTTAGCAATCTTTCCAAGCCAATACTGGCAAAAATCCTATTTTCACTATTTAGTATCACAATATCCGCAATTGTCCCTAGGGCAACTAAGTCTACATATTTATCAACGAATTCTTCGGAATCTATTCCCAGTTTTTTATAAACTGCCATCAGAAGTTTATAGGCTACACCAACTCCAGCCAAATCTTTGAAAGGATAATCGCTGTCCGGTAGTTTAGGATTTATAATAGCATAAGCTTCCGGTAATATGTCCTTGGGATTGTGATGATCAGTTACTATTATATCGATTCCCAGACCGTTAATCTGCTTTACTTCTTCCACAGCATTTATCCCACAATCAACACTTATTATCAGCTGGGTTCCGTTTTCTTTAAGTTGATCTATTCCGCTCAGTGATAAACCATACCCGTCAATCATTCTATGAGGAATGTAGAAATCAACTCGGGCATTAATCTTATTTAATCCAAGATAGAGAAGAGAGGTTGAAGTGGTTCCATCAACATCATAATCTCCGTAAATCGTAATCAATTCATTATCTTCGACAGATTTTATAATACGATCGACAGCTTTGTCCATATCTTTGAAGATAAAGGGGTCATAGGCGTCATCCAGATTAGGATTAAAGAATTTCTTGATCTCTTCAACATTTACGATATCTTTTCTGATAAGCATTTCCGCGATCAGAGAAGGGCATTTTATTTCTTCTGCCAGTCTATTTTTAAATTCAATTTGTGATTCATCGAGGGGGGTGTTTATTCTCCATCTTTTGTGCATGATACAACCTTTATACATATTAAATTGTTTGTCAAAGAAGATATTAAGCCGAATTCTGTTAACCGACTAACAATCGATCCAATGTCTATTTCTCTTAATCGGACATCACTATTCTCCAAGGAGATTCATCAGTGAACCGATTTCAGCTGCCTACCCGAGAGTTACAGAACGGGCAATTCAACTCTCCTACTTGGCATTGCACCGGATAAGGCATTCCGAGCATCCCGATTCACACCGGGACCTGGTAGTCTCTTACACTACCATTTCACCCTTCCCTCAGATTTCTCTGAGGGGGTTTGTTTCTGTGGAGCTAGCTTTCCGTTACCGGAACTTCCCGTTAGGAAGTATCCTGCCCTCAGGTGTTCGGACTTTCCTCCCTGCACCTCTTTGTTTGTCTGCAAAAAAATTGGTACAGGGCAGACATTTTATCTTCTTTGACAAACTCTAATTCAAGCATTCGGGGGTTTACTGACAATTATTCTACCGCAATTTTCGCAACTAACAATCGCATTTCCCTCGTTTATTTCGATGACCATCTGTGGTCTGATCTTAAAACCACAACCGCTACAGGCATTGTTAATATTATATACTACAGCTTTTCTGTCCTTATTCTTTATCAAGGCAGCATAACGTTTAACAATGTTTTTGGGTATTTCGGCAGCAAGTTTATTTCGTTCATTTCTAATTTTTTCTATTTCAGCTTGAACTTCCTCGATCTTCCTTTTTAACTTCTCTTCGTTCAAGCTCAATTTCTCATCAGCTTTTTTCTGAATTTTATTTGCTTCTTCATAATCACTTCTTATAATAACCTCATCTTCCATCAAGGCAATTATTTCATCATCTATATCTGTATTTGTATTCTCGAGATGACTTATTTCACTGTTCAAAGCTTTGTACTCTTTATTTGTTTTAATTGCTAATAACTGATCTTTGTATTTATTAATTTTGTCATTATTTTCTTTTATTCTCAGTTCTTTTAATTTCTGCTCTTTTAGATTTTCCTCCAGAGCTTGTTTTGTTTCCATCAGCTTCTGGTTTGCCATTTCAAGGTTCTGTTTTAAACTATTTAATTCCTGAGGAAGGGTTCTGGTCAATATTTCCTTCTCTCCAATACGATCATCTTTCTTTTGCATTTTAATCAAAATTTCGAGATCTCTTAACATTAATGCTCCTGTTTGAAATAAAAAAAGCATTTACCGTTACTGGTAAATGCTTTTATGATATATTGAAAAGCTCTCTAACTTATTTTTTTTCTTTATCCTCACAATATCCTTACCACTTTGATCATTTTTTCAGACAAGAACTTTTTCATAGATATTTTGTCAACTTTCATTTAATTCTGAACCATCTTCCTGAGATATAAAATTAAAACCATTAAGTTCTCGAGTTATATTTCTGGTTTTCTCATGAATCCTGAGCTGAATCTCAGGAAAAGCTTTCCGGGTTGCCTTAATGAAATGTTCCTCGGTATCTTCTTCCAGATGTTTGAATACTTTTTCTTCGTATTGTTCCTGCATTTTGGATATTTTGTCTGCCAAGATCTTGATTTTGGCAGCATTACGAGAAGACTTTTTCTTCAGTTCCTTAAGCTGACCCTCATAATTAATGATCAATTCCTTTGTAAAAGGAGATAAAGCTACTTCGACATCTGTCATCATGGAAAACGGACTGCCTATATTAGCTGCTTCGATTGAGGTTTCACCCCTGATAAGACCGCCGATAATTGAACTTTCTTCTCCTCCGACAATTTTTTTATCAGCAGCGATAGTACAGAAACGTAAACTTTTCTTGAACTTTAAATTTTCCTTACAGAGGATGCGCGAATTCTCCGCACTATCAACTTCAATATTTCCGTATACAACAATCCCTTGGCCACCGCAATTAAATATTCTACCATTTACCTTCAGGTTACCATCGATGTTAAGTTCGGAATTATCAACATTTCCATTCAGGGTAAGATTGCCTACAATATGGAGTGATTCTTCAGTGAGATCTCTGTTAATCTCAAAGTCGGATCTGATATTGATGCGTTTATTTTCATCAATATAAGGATATCCCGCTTTTGAGGACATTATCTGTTTCTTATAGACTGAGTAATAAACATTATTGCCGAGATAATTATGAATGATCTGATTTTTATTGATCGCTGGTTTTATCTCATTGCCAAAGATATCCTGGTTTGTCTTTTCCAAATCCGTAAAGATTATTTCTGCCAATGGTTGTTCTTTCTCTACACTGTAAAGATGATTCAATTCGGTAATACTTTTGAATTTTCTAGGATCATACAAACTGGATTCGTCAAATAGGTACTTTATGTTCGCCTGTTGCTCAGGATCAAGGCTTAAAGCAACCAGGAACGGTTGATCGAATTCCTTTTCTATCCCATTTTCTTTAACAAACTTAGATGCCCTCTCCAGACCACTTCTGATGTTTGCTTTTCTGATCAGATCAACTATTTCTTTTTCGTCGATGACATCACCAGTATTCTTTATGATCAGATTTGCAAGAATATCATCTTCGGAAATCTCTAGAATCAGATTTCCTTTCTCATTAGTAAAAATTTTTTTCTCGTTCATAATTTTTTCTTACTTGTCCTGTTCATAAATTTAACAAAAATTGTTTTTTAACGATCTCGTCAATATATTTTTGTTTCCAGGGAAAAGTTGACAATTTAATTAAAACATAAACAAATGCTTCGATTATTAGAAGGAGGCAATTTTATGTCATCTACTGCTGTACTGGGTTGCGCTTGGGGTGACGAAGCAAAAGCCAAGATTGTTGACGTTCTTGCTCCCGGATATGAAATAATTTTGAGATTCCAGGGAGGGAACAACGCTGGTCATACAATCAGCCTGGCAGGAGAGAAATATATCTTTCACCTCGTCCCCTCGGGAATACTCTATCCTGAAAAAATTTGCATCCTGGCTGCTGGTGTTGTTATTGACCCATTTCAATTAATAGATGAAATGGAATCTCTTAAAGAGAGGGGAATAAGATTCAAGGACCGTTTCTTTGTTTCTCCTCGGGCAAATCTTGTTTTACCTATTCATCGTAAATTGGATGCAACTCAGGAAGCTAAAACTGACAGCAACAGGATAGGAACTACAAAACGAGGAATAGGCCCTTGTTATTCAGATCTCTCAGCCAGGCTTGGAATTAGATGCGGTGATCTTTTTCAAGCTGAATATCTTAAACAGAGATTGATCAATCTATTCAAATTCCATCACCAGAAGCCCAAAGAAATCAAAAAGCTGATGAAAAAACTAATCGAGGTTAGAGATTATTTACAACCTTTTATCAGGCAAATTCCCTATTATCTGGCAAATACACATCAAAAAAATATTTTATATGAGGGGGCTCAGGGAGCTTTACTTGATATATTCTACGGAACATTTCCCTTTGTAACATCTTCTCATACCATTACCGGTGGAATCCATATTGGAAGAGGATTTCCCCAAGATAAGGATCTAAAAATATATGGGGTATTTAAAAGTTACTATACCAGAGTCGGCGAAGGACCCTTTCCTACCGAGTTGAAAGACGAAACAGGAGATAAGATAAGAACAAGGGGCAATGAATTTGGATCAACCACGGGAAGACCCAGACGTTGTGGCTGGTTCGATGGAGTTGCCGCCAAATACGCTACAATGCTCAACGGCATCAATAAGGTTGCCCTGACCCTACTCGATGTGCTGTCCGGTTTCGAAGAGATAAAAATTTGTACTTCCTATCAGATTAACTCAGAAATAAGCAGTGAATTTCCTGATAATCCTGTTACATTGGATTCCGTAATCCCGGTTTACGAAAAGCTGCCCGGCTGGGATGAAGACATAACAAAAGTAAAAAAATTCCATGAGCTACCTCCTAATGCTCGTAATTACGTGAGAAAAATCGAGGAAATCTTAGAGACCAAAGTTGCCATCATTTCTGTTGGACCCGATCGAAACCAGACAATCTTTCGGGAAGAGTTAAATAAATAAATCTTGACATCGAAACCACCTGATGGGAGTTATCGCAAACTTGATAATGATCTAATAAATAAGGAGTTATGAGACTCGGATAGATCAGAATTTGAGAAGGAGAACGAATGAAAAGGACTTATCAGCCTCATAACAGAAAGAGACGAAACAAACACGGATTCAGGTCCAGAATGGCGACCAAGGCAGGTCGCAAAATACTGTCTCGTAGAAGAGCTAAAAGAAGGCAGCGCTTAACCGTCAACAATTAATGAAAACAATCTCTTCCGATCGAGAATTCCGGGAGATCTACAATTCCGGAAGAAGATACGAAGGGAAGCTTTTCAGGATTTTGATTGAGAAATCCCAGACGAAAGCAGCTTTCGGGATTGTCGTAAATAAAAAAGTAGGAAATGCTGTAATCAGAAACAGGATAAAAAGGCGAATAAGAAGTTATCTGAGGGAAGCTTTACGTCGTCATAGCCTTAAATATAGAATACTGATTATTGCAAAACCAGAAGCAGGTAAATCAGATTGGCAGATGCTCAAGAAAGATCTTGATGATCTATTCACTCATATTTGTAATTAATGGGATTCATTAATAAGATTTTCATCGGTTTAATTTTGTTTTATAAAAGAACAATTTCACCTCTATTTCCACCATCTTGCCGATTTACTCCTACCTGCAGCGAATATTCCTTACAGGCTTTTAAAAAATACGGTTTCTTAAAAGCAGTTAAACTTTCCCTCTGGAGAATTCTCAGATGTCACCCTTTTCACCCGGGAGGACACGACCCACTTCCTTAAAGGAGATTATGAATGGATCGCAGGACATTAATTGCTATTTTACTGATCATCGTTGTATTCTGGCTCAGTAATGAATTAATCTGGAAAAATCGCAAACCTGAATCTGAACAAGGTCTGCCGGAAAGTAGTCAGGAAACTATGGCCCAGGAGGAATCTGAACCTTATTCTCTTCCTGTTACCTCTGAAGAAATTAAGGAAAAAGAACCAGAGGTTATTAAAACAGAACCTGTCCCTGATAATATTGAAATCGACGAGAATATTAAACTAGAAAATGAAAACCTGATTCTCATTTTCAGTAATCAGGGCGGTGTGCTGAAATCAATCATCTTGAAAAACTATTTTCTGGAAGATAAAATTACACCTGTTAATCTGATCCCAACCGGGACTCAGAATATGAATCTTGAGATGACTACTATTGAGGGAAACAGAATAAATCTTGGAGCAAGGATATTTTCTTTCGAATTATATCCTGAACATAAACAAATTAGCTTCCAGCAATCTTTTAATGGTAATACCGTTAAAAAAATATTCACCCTGAAGGAAGACAACCAAATAATCTTACAAATTGAATACAATGGAAATTCCCAGATTACAAACTACAATTTAGGTTTCGAAAGTGGGATAGCCGATACTGAAGAATATCTAAAACACAAATCTCGGGATTATAAAGCAATTTCCATGGTCGGCAACGAGCTTAAAAAGGTCCAGCTTTCAAAATTGAAAGAGAAGAAAGAGTATACCGGCAATGTTGATTGGGCAGCGGTAAAATCGAAATATTTCACTCTAGCGATTGTCCCCTCAGAGCTTGTGAGTATAAAAAATCTTCTGATCTATGATGCTGGTGGAAGTCCTGCAATCAATATGACAACCCACGTAAATGATAATATTTTTGCTCATGAATATGAACTTTATTTTGGACCCTTAGTATATGATAAAATAAGAAATTTTCATCCGGGATTGGAGAATTTGGTAGAGATGGGTCCTAAGATCATTCAGTGGATCAGCAAAATTTTCCTCTCTTTTCTAAAGATTTTAAATAGCCTAATACCCAATTGGGGCATTTGTATAATCATTTTTGCTTTCCTCCTAAAGATATTACTCTATCCGCTTACCCATAAGAGTTTCGAATCCAGTCATAAAATGCAGAAAATTCAACCTAAACTAAAAGAACTACAAGCCAAATATAAAAATGATCCCCGAACCCTAAACGTGGAGATGAAAAAGCTTTATCAGGAGCATGGAGTTAGTCCCCTGGGAGGATGTTTACCAATGCTTCTTCAGATGCCTATTCTGTTTGCTCTTTATCCAATTCTGCGTTACTCCATTGACCTTAGACAAACTAGTTTTCTCTGGCTTCCGGATCTCTCTGAACCCGATGGGACTTTGATCCTACCCATTGCTATGGCTATCTTTATGTTCATTCAGCAAAAACTAATGGCTCCTTCTAAAAAAACCTCGGAAAACATGGATGAAAAACAGCAAGCAGCTATGCAAAGCCAGAAAATGATGATGTACATTATGCCTGTATTTATGTTCTTTATCTTTAAATCTTTAGCTTCTGGACTAGTACTTTACTGGACCGTTTTCTCAATAATGTCCACTATTCAACAACACTTTATAAAGAAAAGCTTCATTAAGGAATAAATGATGAAAATCATTGAAAAAGAAGGTAATTCTACCTCCAAAATCATTGAAGAATTCATGCAGGAAAATAACCTGGAATTGAATGATTTCAAATTCGAAGTAATCGAAGAAGGAACTTCAAGCTTTTTAAATCTATTTGGCTCCAAACCAACCCGAGTAAAATTCTATTTGCCCGACACAGAAGAATCACTGCGAATATTTGCAACTAACATCATCAGCAAATTAAACGTAAAATACAGAGACATTAAAATTAGATCACGGGAAAAGGAATATTTTATTAACCTAGAAGGTGTTACAGAACCAGGATTCATCATCGGCAAAGAAGCAAAATTATTAGACAGTCTGCAATATCTGCTTAATCAAATGATCAACAAACAGGAAAAGAAACAACTTTATATTAAACTCGACGTAGACGGCTACAGGGAAAAAAGAAAAGCTTCACTTTTGAAAAAGGTAAAATCAACTGCTGAAAAAGTGAAACAGAAAAACCGCAGTATCACTCTTGAACCAATGCATGCGGCAAACCGTAGGATAGTTCATCAATTTATCGAAAAAGACAGCAAACTCAAAACAATCACAATTGGAGAAGGCGAATACAAAAGGGTCACAATCCTACCTGCAGATAAAATAAAAGATTTTCAGCAAAGGAATAAAAAGAAAAGAAAAAGTTATTCCAGAAAAAAATCCTGAAAACCATTATATACAATTTCTCATTATTGCTGTCATTCTGACATATTTTAGACGTCTTATTCCAACAATAGATTGAAGTTATAAAATTGTCTCATCTATATTAATCGAGATATCTTAAGATATACTTTTAAAGAATAGTTAACTCCATACCAATTTCTCTTTGGAATAGATATTTTTTTTATATCTGACCGAGTAACTGATCATGGAAAAGAGGAAAAATATACTTAAATCTTCATTCCTGATATCCTCAATATTAACAACGTGTGTAATTTTAATAATAACCAGTTTTTTCTGGATCAATTCAGATTATAATAAGAATAAACTGATGTTTAACCAGTCAGAAAATCATAAAATAGATTATATTAAAGAACTAAGCGATCCTGAGAGCTTATAAATTCTCTTGTATTCTTACCGTGAATTAAAATTCAATGAAGAGAACGGTTATAATTTCAAAGAGGGTATTCCCAAACCAAATATGAAAAAGGTTCTGCCACTTACAGGAGAGAGGGGGAAAAGCAATACAGTATAAGAAATATTGAAAGTAAGAATTAGATTTTGATCTTATTAATACAACTAAGGCCCTTTTTGCATCAGACTTTATTTTGAAGAGGAGTTACTGTAAAACCAAGGATAACTATCTTAGCCTAGCGAATTCGTTTGAGATGGCTGTTTATAAATCTTCCTAATTTGACAGGGAAGAATTGGGACATGCCTGATTCGATAGAATTACAAACACGAAAAACAAGGAAATTTCCTAAATAAAATCTCCCCAGTTCAATCAATATTCCTTCAGAAATACAGGATAAGACCTTTGAAGAAGGATTTAAATACAGTAAATCCGGGAATACTGAGATCGGTTTGTATATTGCCAGGAAAGCCATCGAGTCATACAGAGGTTCTATCTGAGTTGAGTATAACAAACCTAAGGGAGCCATTTTCATCAAAAAACTCAGAAAACTATAAGGTTCATTCCCAGAACCTTCTGTCGAAACTCCTATATTGTACAGCCTCGCTAATATGTCTGCTTTCTATATCTGTTTTATCATCCAGATCAGCTATTGTTCTGCTTACTTTTAAAATCCTATCATAAGCCCTCGCTGATAATCCCATTTTTTCCATAGCCAATTTCAGCAATTCTTTGGCTTGATTATCTATCTGGCAATATTTTCTTATTTGTTTGGGATTCATTTGAGAATTACTGTAGATTTTATCATTCCGAAACCTTTTACTCTGAATATTTCGCGCTGCATTAACTCTTTTTCGAATCAATTCAGACCTTTCCCCTCTGGGAATTGAACTCAATTCCTCATATTTAACCGCAGGTACTTCTACATGAATATCAATTCTATCCAACAAGGGACCTGATATCCTGGCTCTATATTTCTGGATCATATTAGGGGAACAGATACAGGTATGTTCTTCGTTATCACTTCCAAAATATCCACAGGGACAGGGATTCATCGAAGCAACCAGCATAAATTTAGCGGGAAATTCTAAGCTTTGGGATGCTCTAGATATAGTTACCACTTCATCTTCCAAAGGTTGTCTAAGAACCTCCAGGACCGATTTTTTAAATTCTGGTAGCTCATCCAGGAACAAAACACCGTTATGAGCCAGAGAAACCTCACCTGGTTTAGGATAACTTCCACCACCAATCAAAGCAACATCACTAATAGTGTGATGGGGAGACCTAAAGGGACGATCGGTTATTATCCCCCTTTTACCTGCAAGCAACCCTGCCACCGAATGTATCTTGGTTGTTTCAAGAGATTCTTCCAGAACCAGTTCTGGCAGGATAGAAGATATTCTCTTTGCCAACATAGTTTTACCTGAACCGGGGGGACCAAGCATCAGGATGTTATGTGTTCCTGCCGCAGCTACCTCCAAAGCTCTTTTCACATGATACTGTCCCTTAACATCATACATATCCAGCTGATCACTTTGCTTAATCTTGAATAGATCGCTTCTTTCTATCTTGAAAGGATCTATTTTAGCCTGATTCTCCAGAAAATCCACTACCTCTAAAAGAGATTCTACTGGGTATACATTTAATCCTTCGATAATAGCAGCTTCACCGGCATTTGCTTTTGGCAGGATCAATCCTTTGAGAGCATCTTTTCTGGCTGCAATTGCTATGGGGAGAATCCCTTTTACCGGTCGGACCTCCCCATCAAGGGAAAGCTCTCCCACCAGGGCAAAATCTTCCATAATATCTGATTTCATTTGGTTGAGTGCTTTTATAAGTGCTATGGCAATCGGAAGATCAAGTGCAACTCCATCTTTTTTTAAATCTGCCGGAGCAAGATTTACTGTATACTTATTGTTTGCAAAGCGAAAACCCGTATTCTTGATTGCAGCCGAGACCCGGTCCCGGCTTTCTTTTACCGAATTGGATGGCAAGCCAACAATCGAAAACCGGAATAATCCCCTTTTTATATCACCCTCAACCGCTATTTTCTGCGCATCAATTCCCTGTATTGCATATGATATTGTTTTACCAAACATTATAGTCTCCTAGTGTGCTAGTACTATCGTGTCTTCCAGTCGATATACTTTTTCTGTGTCTAAAGTTACAGCTTCCATTAGCAGTATATAGACGCCTGGTAAAAGTTTTCTATCCTCTTTATCCCTGCCATCCCAGATAAATTCCCCTCTGGCTGATTGTACGATCTGATCTACTAAGGTTCTAACGAGTCTTCCCTTAAGGTCAAAAATGCGTAATGTTACTCGATTTAACAATCTGGGAAGACAATAAGTGATTATGGTGTTTTCATCTCGATACGGTGAAAAGGGATTGGGATTAATATTTACTCCTGCAGATTCAGGCATTAATTCAATATAAACACTATTAGGTAAACCCGGTGTCGCTCCTGCCACAGAGGGAACCCAATTTTCAGGATCGGCAACCAAGAAGGGGTTAATCCGCTCCAGTGAAACCCCTTCCGGGCAATCCGTTCCCCAGTAACAAAACTCCTCAAAAACCGTTCCACAGGAATCCAATAAGGTTAAAGTTTCTTCTGAGTTATTCAGGGGCGTCCAACACTCACTGATAATAATCTTGGTTGCATCCATATCTGGATAGGTTGATAGCAGAGCTTCTTCATCCTGACATATTACCAGATACTCTCCGGCACCACAAAGGCAGGAAAACCTTATTTCTCCATTACTTGCATCCAAAATCAAAAAGTTATCCACATAAAATTCACTAGAAGTCGTGTTGAAAATTTCCACCCATTCCTGTTGCGTTTGTTCCGGTTTCAACATGATTTCATTAAATATAAGGGGCGGATAACCTTCGAGATGGCTCAGCTGAATTGAATTATTTTCTAACTCATTATCATATAAGTAATTTACACTTACTGTTATCTGATCATATCCTGAGAATATTTCCGTTTGATTGATTATATAATCTATATTTTCTCCTCCATTAATTTGAGGAAGGGGATATTGTTCTTCCAACTCGCTATTAATATAGAGATTTAAGGTTGCCTCAAAGTTATCCACATTAATTGTGGATAAGTTGCTTATCACAGTTATTATCTGAATTCCCTCTTCTGTTTCGACAATTTGGGCAGAAGTCAACTCCAAGTCGATCGGGAAAAAATTAGCAACACCTGGAGTAGGATTTTCGCACTCGAAAAAATCAAGTTCACTATCGTTGCTGTCTACTCCATTTACCACCCGAGCAAGGGAATGTCCGCTGGAAACATCAGGGGCAAATGTAGATCCAATGTTACCGTAATCGTCAGGCAAAGAATTGGTATTAGGAAAATCATAGAGAACTGTATCAGTATAATCTCCTTCCGGGGAGATGATCCGGATTCCATCAGTAGCACTTCCTCCATTCTGGAACGCCAGTTCTGTGATTAGGTCTGTGTTTTCTACAGATTCTTCTCCGAGCAGAAGGTAACTCCCTGGTTCAAGCTCAAAATAAGGAAAAACGTAAATATCATCGAATTCAGTACCAGCTTTTTGAATAATCCATTGCTCCAAATTAACCATTTCCCCGGAACCATTGAAGATTTCGATCCATTCCCAACCACCATCGCTTCCAACAGGATCGTAAAGTACTTCATTGATGACTAATGATGAACTCAAATAAGATAAAATAAATAAGGCAATAATAGTGAATAAAGTTTTGAATAACATAGTGACCTCGCTTTTTGTTGTGTTACGATTTTGGTTAACAGATAAATGTCTATTCGATCTGCTAAATTGGAAGCGTTTTATTTATGTTATTCAGCTATAGTTTGTCAAATACTTTATTGTTACTCTTATAAATTTATCCAAAATGGATAAAATAACTGCCAATCTCTAAACTACTTCATCATTATCATTTTTTTGCTGGTAGAGTAATCAGAAGTTTCCAGGCGGTAAAAATATATTCCACATGAAACATCTTTGGAATTTTCATCTCGACCGTCCCAGTAGATTCTATGTATACCAGCGGATTTGTTTTTACTTTCCAAAATCCGGATTAATTCACCTTTGATGTTATAGATCGCAAGTTGAACCTTGGAGTTTTTTGACAGGTGATAACTTATAGTTGTGGATGGATTGAAGGGATTGGGATAATTTCCTACCAACTTGGTTACTAGGGGTATCATGTTTTCCTGATTTGCAGTATTATGTTCAACTGTTATCACCGCGGGTTCTGATTCGAATAGGTCATTATATACTGCCGTTACACCATAGACTAGGGTTCCCCAAGGAGCATTGGTGTGAAGATAAGCCAGCTGATATGTCTGATCAATTAATTCATTATTACAATAAATCCGATAATAAACCTGTAAACCTTCTATCCCCGCTGGTTGTTGCCAGTTTAAAAGGATGTGAATAGTATTGGGGGTGATAGTAGCTGTAAGATTCTGGGGTTGTGGTAAATTGTGTTCAAATTCGATTACGTTAGAGGGCTGAGATTCTCCCTCGCCATAAAGAGCTGTTACATAATAACTATATGTACCTTGATCCATCATTTCATCAACAAACTGTGTATCGTTTAAATTATCGTTCTGTCCTATCAACTCTCCTTCTCTGTATATCTTGTATCCTAACAGAGTCCTGGAAAAATCCCGATCATTTTTATTCCTGACATCAAGTCTTTCGGGATATGTTCCAGGAATATCCCAGTTGAGGATGATATCAAGAGCTGAACTCTCGGCGGTTAAATTCTGAGGGCAATAATCCAGGGTTAATTCAGAGAGAAGAAAATCTTGAAATGTTGTTTCCCAGAAATCATAAACCTCTACCCCATAGGCAATTTCAGTTATATATCCCCCCAGAGAAGCATTTACATTATATACTCCCGGTTGTACGGCAAGCACATAATCACCATTTTCATCTGGGAAGGCAAAATAATCTTCACCAGTTGAAACCAGGGCTTCCTGAACATTACCATTTCCCCCGGCAAGGTTTATGTTACCAGCAATGAAGCCATGAGGTAAAGTTTCAACCTCATTAAGAATTACATCATCGATCAGCCATTGGATAACCCCCTGGGTGTTGCCGGCAGCCTGAAAGCCAAATTGAAAACTGGGTGATCCAACATCAGAGTTACTTATTGTATAGGATGACAACATCGGATTCGTATTTTGAACTGGGATCGAAGCAACTGGGTGCCAATTCATACCATCCGTACTGGTAATTATTAATAACTCAAAATCACTATTCTCCGTGTAGACAAGTTGACGAAACTGTAGTTCCAGGGAAGTTGAACCAAGGGTATTCAAAACAGGAGATATTAATCTCTGTTCTGTATACTGAGTGGAAACCCAATAAAAAATCACTTCCGGTATTTCACCACCCAGGAAATTGGAATAAGAAAGTAACCAGTTATTACCCCCATCAAAAGTCCAACCAAAAGGTGGAAAATTTTCAAAACCTTCTACCAATTCAACGGGCACTTGAGATATATAGATTGGGATCATACCACTGTTCTGATAACCGAGATCTGCCGAAAGATTCCAGTTGATATATCCATTATATCCGATCGGTGCCTGTTCTGATATAGAGAAAGAGATGAAAACTTGTTCTGTTTCACCAGATCCCAGCAGAGAAAAAGAATGTGTTTCGGTGTTCAGGTTTATGAATTGATCTTCTATAGAGAATTCGATCACTCCGTTATACGCAGCAGATCCTCCTTCATTTACAAAATCAAAGATCACTTGCGTGTCCTCACCCGGATCAAGGATATGATTTATCCCATCATCCACAAACATGCTTTCATAAACGATCCAGGGAGCGTTATTATTAATCTGGAAATTAAGTTCCCAGTTATTCTCATTACTAATAACATTTAATTGTAAGGGTATAATGTGTCCGTTAGGGCATTCTTCCGAAACCATAAAACTAAATGGTTCCTCATTCAACTCTGTATTTAACCCACTAATATCAGGATAACTTGAATTGTTATTCAATATTTCCGTGAATTCATCCGATGAGGTTATGATTGCCGAAATCCCGGTAGCAGGATTATTCCCCAGATTATTTAATTGGACATAAAGATTCACCGTTTCTCCGTAATCAACCTGCCCATTTTGGTTCTCATCATCGATAACCAAATCACTTATAGTTAGAAATGGTTCTTCCTGATTTATAGGTGGTCCAGTGAACAAAATTGCCATTTCATTTTCCAGCTCCCTTGCCCCGGGAGGATACTGATCATCGAAACTATATTGCAATCCGACAGTACCACTTTCATTCTCGATACCTACGGTACAGTACTGTCCGTGTTGAACAAGAACACTACCATAAATACCCATATCAATGTTGTTGATATTTTTGTACTGAACCAAGATATCACTGTCACCGTTAGAAGTTGGATAATAATTGGCATCAAACAACACTATTTCAAAGGTTTCTTCAGCAAAATTAAATTCGTTATTTAGTCTCGACCATTCTACGACAAAATAATGTAATTGTTCATTGTAGTAATAATATACATTACCCTGATCTATTATCAGGTCGTCCCAGAATGCTGCAATCATTGGAGATGGACCAAGTGGTCCTGGAATCTGCCAGTTCATGAAAGCTGTCTGTTCCGTTATTCCAGGGCATATCCACCCGTCTGATGCGATTGTTATCTGTTCGTATATTTGACCGTAAAAACTGAAATAAATTGGAAGATCAACCAGTTCAATATCCCCCATGTTTCCGTAATCTGCCATCTCTAGGGAAGTTCCTACCCCCCCGTAAGCCGGATCTATTTCTATCCATTGATATTCGGGAGCACAGTAATATCCCGTGTCGGAATCATCATAACAGTAATAGCCATAATTATCAGGTCCCACGGGATCAGATTCTGTAATCTCCCCGACCGGTAGCAGAAAAGACAACGTTTGTATAAAACCTTCTTGGTTAATCAATTCAATCTGGAAAGAAACCTGAGATCCATTGATCAGAGCTGAATTAGCAGTTATTGTATAAGTATCACTACTGTTCTCGGATTGTCCTCCAGCAACTATGTCACCAAAAAAACCATAATCATCTTCAACAATTATAAAGTTGTTTGGAGAAGTCAGAACTCCCTCCACACCGTTAATCTGGGTAAGTCCGATGTTTTCAAGAATAACGGAAAGTTGTGCTGTCTCACCTGGTTCAAGCATAAGGTTACCATCCCATATTTGATAACTGGAAATATACATATATGGACCTGTAACCAGTAAATGCAGCAAATCTTCCCAACTATTCCCAGTACCGTCAGTTATGCTTAACTCTATATCCAACTGGCTCCCTCCCAGAGCATTACTGGATATTTCCAGCAGAATCGGATCCTGGGGATAGGCAGTGGTTTGAGGTTGAATAGTTCCATAATTAGAATCGGGATCGATAATATTTAAACACTCACTGTTAGAGATTACCGACAGACTTACTCCATTTGCTGCAACTGTACCGTAATTCATTAATTCAATATTCAATTCAATAATTTCCCCTGGATTAATTAGACCATCGGAATTACCAATTGAGAAACCAGAATTATCATCATCGATCAAGTATTCGGTATGATTTACATAAACATCATATTCTTCTATTTCAAAACTTCCCAAATGCGGAATGAAATTGTGTTTTGTGACTGTAAGATTAACTTCTCCCAGGCTCTCAGCTTCAACAGGTAGCATTATTCTCCCGGCTTCATCGGTATAGCCCGTTGCAAATATTTCTTCTTCTCCCCGGAGTGCGGTAACCCAGGCATTACTCAATGGATCGCCTAAATTATCTTCCACTATTACTTCAAGATAGTTTGCTCCCAGGGGTACAAATGACGAATACTGAACCATCATTGCCTGTGGAATCCCTGTCCAAACCTCCATCCCCGGGTCTCCCATCAGGTTATTCCAGTAAGAAAACTGATGCACATGATTTGCCGGATTGGTGGGATAATTGTTATAAAGTGCTACTTTTCCCCTAGTAAGAGCACCGCCCATATTGTAGATCTTATCTTGAAAAATTCCAAAAAATGTTCCTGCTGAAACAATGTTATTAAAGCAAGTATGTGTATTGCCTGTTGCTGTTCCGATCGCTGCGATTGCTCCTTTAGGAGTAGAGGGAGAACCAGCTTTGAGGAATGCTTCGCTGCGACAGTCGTAAGTCCCCTCAAAATCACCTGTTACACAAGTTATATGGGTTACCACAGGAAGCATATAACCGTTATTCAGATTCAGGGTGTTTGTATTGTTCCATCCGCTCATATTCGCGAATCCGCGATAATGGAAATAAAGTACTCCCTGATTCAGATTAGTAGAGATAGAGTTGACCCAATTACCTTCGTATATTTCAATACAATCAATATCAGGAACTTCATAAGACATCATTTCCACAATACTCTGATTAGTGGTTACAGTGGAAGGACCAGAATCGGTAGGATCTCCCAGCATAAGAGCTCTATTATACCATTCAAGATCACCCAGATAGGGATTTTTTTCATAATTCAATATTTTCGAAATTATGGTCTCGAATTCCAGAATATCATTAAAAGAAAGACGTCCGATAAAAACATCTGCCAGGATATCATCTCCCTCCAGCATGGTATAGAAATGATCACCTTCACCGTTATACATACCTCCGTCCAGATGTCCTGTCGGGATAGAAAAGTTTCCCCCCGCATCACCAACCAAACAGACGAATTCCGGGGGATTTTCCCAAGTATCGTAAGCCTCTTGGATATAAGCCTTGATAGACGTCAAAGAAGCACCTGTTTCTAAGGTGCTGGCTGTGTGGACTTCAAACCCCTTTTTATGCTTCCATGTGGTTAAAACAGCAAGGTCAGTTTCAACTGTATTATTATCGGGATAAATAAAAAGATAACATGGTCTCTGATAATCCTCATTTCTATTAATTTCTTCGTAATTTACCATTATTGAACGATACAGTGGTTCGAAAAAACGGGAAATCTTACCTTTTCTGGTTTTCCGGTTGATACCCGGAGAATCGATCTTTTTTAAATCAAAACTAACCTTTCTGATAACCCGTAGTTCCTGCCGTTCGGAATCATATTGAAAGGGATTTATACTTATATTGATCATTCTCTGATCACGCAATATCACAGGATCTGAAATGTTAATAATATTCGCTGGATAAATATTGGGATTATCATAAAAACCTTCGTTCCTGACAAATTCATTTCCCCTTTGCTCCCTCTCAAAGGTTTGCCGAGGGTAGGCAAGATAATCCGAAATGATCTCCTCCGTATTGATATTGATATTTTCCAATTTATAAACACCAGTAGATGAAATACTGAAAAGCCCTGAAAAAGTAGGAAGTTCGGGATATCCAATCTTGGAAGTAAGCGCCTGAGCTGAACAATTAATTCTTTTGTAATTTTCTCCGTTTACCAAAACGTTTTCAATCTTATATTGAGGTAAATCGAATTGTACTTCTGCTGTCTGCTCTGTAATTTTTTCATATTGAAATTGCTTTTTTATGTCCAACCAATTATCTTCACCTGAAGTAGCTAAAAGTTCTGTGAACAAGACAAGTAATACTAAAATCGTTGAAAATCTCATTGAATTCCTCTCTTTCTCTTTATAAATGTTGATTTTGTTGCAACTCATGTTCCAAGTAGTTGTCCATAAATGATTGCATCTTAATAAGCACATTGAAAATGAATAAGTTAAGAAGCATTTATCCTGATGAGTAGAATTCTTTATGGAAATAAAACCCTATAGGGTGTACATAAATGGACTGTTGCTGTATTAAATCGGGACAGGTTAGTAACGGAATACGTGTTCAATAAGATCAGATGGTATTATCGAAGCTGGTTTTCTTTTCTCTGCCAGTTTTTCAGCAGTCTTTCCCAAAAGATAAGATCCTGCCAGGGCAGCATTTTTATATGAACTTTTTTGCCCCAGAAAAGAAGTTATAATCCCTGAGAGAACATCTCCACTACCGCCTGTTGCCAGTCCGTCATTACCAGAAATATCAAATATTAAGTTCTCTTTATCTGCATAAAGGCTTGTTGCGCTTTTGAGCAGAACATAGCAATTATACTGGTTAACAAATTCATCAACCTCACTGATCTCATCAGCAATAATCTCTTCACTGGTTTTTTGTTTAAGCCTGGCAAATTCACCAATATGGGGTAGGATGAGTCTGTCTTCAAGAAGATGATAAAACTTTGGATCAGAGGAAATAATGTTGAGGGCATCAGCATCAAGAACGGTAGGTTTTTTCCAGTTACCCAAAACTGTTTCCAGTAATTCATAGGCATAGTGATCCGTATTCATTCCCGGGCCCATCAACAACACGTCCATCTGTTGAAGTTTGGTAAACAACTGATCAAAATCGATGTGTCCATTATTTTCCGGGATTGTATAGGTCATAACCTCAAGAAGCTGGGTTTCGAAAATAAGCTCCATTCCCTTTCTATGAAAAAGAGTTATCAGACCACCCCCGGCTCTAAGAGCAGATCTACACGCCATTATTGCAGCTCCGGAAAATCCTTCTGAACCAGCGATTACACCTATCCTACCATACTTACTTTTATGATACAGAGAATTCCTGACGGGATAGATCACATCTTCCTCCTGTATCAAGAAAGCCTTGGGAGGAAACTTGTCGTAGATGGAAGCCGGGATCCCAATGTCAATTATCTCGGTACATCCACTGAATTCCCTGCCATCACCCAGGAGGTGGCCATATTTATAATTTGCCATTGTATAAGTATAATCAGCCTTAACTGCATTAATTGCCATGCCAGTATCGGCATTTATCCCACTGGCAATATCAATGGCAACGACAGTTGTGGATGATGCATTGATCACTTTTATCAGATCGATCAACCAACCTTTCAATCTCCCCTTAAGACCCACGCCAAATATGGCGTCAACGATCAAATCATATTTATTCAGGTCGTAAGAACCTTCCTGCCAATCGGAAATATTTATCAATTTTATAATACGAATACCTGCTTTTTTACAATTTTGATAATTTTCTCTTGTTTCTGGACTCATTTTCGTTTCATCTCCGGTAAAGAAAATCACAATCTTTTGTTTCCATTCACCAAGGTATCTGGCTATGACGAACCCGTCCCCGCCATTATTTCCACTTCCGCAGAAAATTGCCACATTTCCCCGGGCAGGTAAAAATCTTCTCTTTATTCTCTCACTACATCCCCTTCCAGCATTTTCCATGAGTTGCTTACCAGGTATTCCCACCTGATTGATCGTATAAGAATCGAATTTATACATTTCCTTACGAGAAAGGACAAACATTTTAATCCTCCGGAATAATTATTTCGAGTGTGGAACCCCGGTTCAGATCGCTGGAAAGAACGTGGATCTTACCTTTATGATAATCTTCAATGATCCTTCTTGCCATGCTCAAACCTAATCCCCAACCTCTCTTTTTGGTAGTTACCCCAGGATAAAAGACCCTTTTGAACATAGATTTAGGGATGCCAATTCCCTCGTCTTTGATCTGAATATACGTGTTTTTTTTATAACTGAACGCAGTAATAACTATCTTTCCACCATTTTTCTGCATGGAATCAATACTGTTTTTTATCAGATTTTCCAGAGTCCATTTTATCAGATCCGGATCAAGGTCTATTTTTCTATCCTGAATTTTGCTTATGAAACTGATATTTATCTGTTTTGACAAAGTAGGCAGACGGTTTTTAAAATACTCTATCGTTTCCAGGATGATATCGTGCAGATTAACGGGTGCGAGTTTTATGGTTGAACCAACTTTTCCAAACCTGGACGCTATTTTGTTCAGTCTTTCAATATCAACTTTCATATTATCAAGAATATTTATCATATCATTGTCCATACCTATCTTTCTCAGTTTGGATTCGATAATATCCCGCCAACCAAGAAGTGAGGAAAGGGGGGAACCAAATTGATGAGCTGTTTCCTTAGCAAGCCCTATCCAGAGCATATTTTCCTCGTTTTTCTTGAATGAGAGCAAAACAACAACTCCCAGGATTATAAAAAGCCCGACAATTATCATCTCAACATAGGGTAAATATCTCAATTGAACCATGGTATTTGATTCTCCGTAATAAACATAACTTAAGATTTTATCTGATTCCAGATTATAACGAAGTGGAATGACCAAACCACGTGCCTCGTAATTGCGGATCTTTTTATGCAGATATTCTTTTTCTTTGCTGTCAAGAAGGTCATAATCGTCTTTTTCTATCCTTATGTTTTCCCAGGAATAGGGCTTTTTCAAGCTGTCAGCCAGAATAATAGGATAGTTGATCTTTGGTACAATCTCGCTCATAAAATATTGAAAGAGAAATGATTCCAGATTAACATCTGCTGGCAAACTGATAAATTTTGAATAAAGATCCGGAACTATCTGGACATCATTTCTGATCCTTCTCATAAGTGAATTAGTATATAAGATCAGAATAAACAGGATTATAAAACTGCCAGCAGTGAAGTAAATCTTGAGGAATATATTCCTAAATATCCCTCTTTTTGGTATTATTCCATATTTCATCTAATTTCTCCATGCTGCTTTGATTAATATCTTCTTTGTTTCGGTGATGATATTCCTCGATCTTATGGAAACGGTCAGAGAATTTCCTGATTGATTTACGTAGGCATGATTCCGCATCATTTTCCAGTTTACGACTCAGATTGACCACTGTGAACAAAACATCTCCAAGCTCATTGCTGATTTCAGTGGAATCCTCCTGTATAAGAGCTGACTTCAGTTCATCTATTTCTTCATGCAATTTCTCTAAAACCGGCTCTGCATTTTGCCAGTCGAATCCTACAGAAGCTGCTTTCTCCTGCATTCTTTGAGCAATAACCAGAGCAGGCATCGAAAGAGGAATCCCATCAATAGCAGATTTCCTGAGACCTTTTTTTTCTTCTTGTTTTATCCTTTCCCAATTAAGTTTTACCCCTTTTGCGTCGGTAGCAGGACCATCCCCAAAAATAT
>Ga0272442_10003454_pt1 | contig 22181 bp, 11 predicted proteins | sample SSMForm2O_FD_200262 | JGI IMG/M metagenome (GOLD analysis project Ga0272442, IMG submission 200262) | Marine sediment archaeal communities from Little Sippewissett salt marsh, Falmouth, MA, United States - SSM-Form-2O | ecosystem: Environmental > Aquatic > Marine > Wetlands > Sediment ...
CATGGCCTCTTCCTCGGTCGGCCCCACTTCTTCCTCTTCTTTCTCTTCTTCCTTCTTCTCCTCTGCCGGAGCTGCAGCGGCTGCTGCAGGGGCGGCTGCGGGTGCGGCCACTGCGGTCTTCACTGCCTCCTCGATGTTCACGCCATCGAGGGAGGTGACCACGGCCTTCACCCTGGCAGCCTCGACGGACACACCAGCGGCCTCGAGGACCTTGGTGAGTGCGTCTTCCTTTATCTCCTTGCCAGCGGAGTGAAGCAGAAGGGCGCCATAGATGTATTCCATGTTTTTTACCTCCTTCATATTTGATCTTCTCATTCAACCGAAAAGTGCCCCGAGTCCGGCCATTGCATCCTCTTCGGACACAGCTTCCTCCTCGGGCTCCTCTTCCTTCTTCTCCTCGACCTTTTCCTCTGAAGTTGCAGGAACGTTGGCTACTGCCTGGGCCGCAGCCGCCCCCGCAATGAGTCCACGAAGGTCTTCATCGAGCGACTCCTCGCTCAGAAGCCTCGCCAGGGCGAGCATTCCTCCGTAGGCCTTGGAGAGTATGAGGTCCGTTGTATCCTTTGTCAGGATCCCTGCAAAGGTTGCAAGGCTCAGTGCTTCCATTCTTGCCTTCTGAATTATCGGCACCGCGGTCTGCGGTGTCATATATGCGGTAAACACCGCCAGGTTGAAGGCCATCTGGGCACCGTATGCCATGTTGGACCTGTAAGCTTCCATATCTATGTCGAGATCGGAGGGTTTGTAGAGGAAACCTTCCTCCCATGCTCCGTCAAGGGAGACACCCACCTGGAACGGAAATATCTCGAGCTTTGTCAGGGCGAGTGCGAGATCCCTCGAGATCACCTGCCCCTTCTTGACGGGTGTTATGGTCTTCTTGATGACCACCTTGCCCTTGTCGATGGCAGCCGGTATACCAACCTTTCCGAACTCACCGACGATCGGGCCCGGCGGGAAAGGCGTCTCCCCGGCCTTGACCACGATATCCTCGGGTGCTTCCTCACCCCCCTTTGCCGGCATGGGCTGGATGTTCCTTTCCAGTAGCTTGAAGAGCGTGTAGGGGTTCATATTCGTCCCGAGGAGGGCCGCCTGCCCGTCGATGAGTCCCTCGAGGCCCTCTATCCCGGCCTTCTCATCCTTCATACTGTCCAGTGCCAGCTTGATGAGGTTCTTCTTTGCGACCTTGAACCTCACCTTGTCGCGGAGCAGGGCTCTGATCTGCTGGAGCTGAACTCCCGGGATCCGGTCCACCCTCACAACCGCGATGGTGTTATATTCCTTGATGATGCCCTGAAGGTCATCCACGACATCCTTCTTCCAAGCTGCAACGTGTGCCATCTGGATCACCTCAGTACCAATTTGACGGCCGGTCCCATGGTTGTCTTGACATAGACCGAGTGGATGTTCATCAAACCGCGCTCGAGCTTGGACCTGATCCTTGTCATTACGGCCTCGATATTGGATGCGATGTCCTCGGGCTTCATATCCTTTGTTCCCACCGTAACGTGGAAGGTCCTCCTGTCCTTGGACCTTACCTTCACCGTCTTTCTGAGGTTGGCGATGATCCCGGTCGGGTCCGCACCTGGCGGGATGGGCCTTGGCATCTTTCCCCTGGGGCCGAGTATGACACCAAGGTTCTTACCGACTATTGCCATGAGCGGGGCCTCGGCGACGAAGAAGTCGATCTGGCTAACCTTCTTCTTGGCCTGACCCTTCTCCTCGGCCATCTTCGGTATGTCCTCGGCGGCTATGATCATGTCCGCCACATCTCTGGCCTTCTGGGCCATCTCCTGGGTTCCGAAGAGCCCGACCTTGACCTCACGCCCCCGTCCCTTGGGGAGAATGATCTCCTCGTTGATACGGTTCTTGGGGTTGGACAGGTCAATGTCCTTCAGATTGATGGCCAGCTCCACGGATTCGTGGAATTTGCGTTTCGGGGCATTCTTGAGTGCCTCGGTAACTGCCTTGATAATTTCCTTGTCTGCCATTTTTACACACCCCGTGTAGTTGGTCGGAGGCGGTCCTTTCGAACCCGTGCTCCTCCTACATCGGATGCTTCTTCTGATCTGCTCACTCAGAGGTGAGGAGGGCTGCATAATGGCCCTCATTTATAAGGTTTTGTACCTCCCGGGGGTCCTTTCCATTCACGGTGACATGCATGGACACAGCGGTCCCTAGCACTTCCTTGAGTGCGGCCTCGAGGGAGACACCGAGGAGTGCGTCCCTCTTCATCCTGGCGACCTTGATAGCCTTCTCGATGCTCATGTCAATGGAATCGGCGGCACTTCCGGGTCCCTTTTCCCGCCCCATCTCCTGGAGAAGGAGGGAGGATGTTGGAGGAGTCCCGACCGTGATAATGTATCCCTTGGTCTTGGGGTCGACGATAACGGTGACGGGCACCTTCATACCCGCAAAGTCCTTGGTCTTGATGTTGATCTCGTTGACGATCTGACCGATGTTCACTCCCAGCGGGCCCAGTGCGGGGCCCAATGGGGGTCCGGCGGATGCTTTTCCGCCGTCGACCAGCGCTTCGATCTTCTCTGGCATGGAACTTTCCTCCTGTGTACGGTCCAGGGTTGGACCGTAAGGGCCGAAAGAGGTTTTCCTATTAAAAGATGTAGGGTTAAGCCTGCTGAAGGCGTCCTTCAGAAACCATTTTATCCCTAAGCAACATCCCAGTTCGATGAGAAGACCTGGTCCTTTTTGGACGACCATCAACTTCATTCTTTTTTTCATCGTCGCAGGGGCCCCTTTCCTGTCGTTGATAGCGGGAGAGAGCGATCTTGGCAATGCCCCCGATCTTGCCATTTCGGAATTCTCCATAAAACCCACAAGGGACGGATTCCAGGGGTACCTCAGGGTCATGAACATCGGTCGCTCCTCCTCCGCCCTTGTCAACGCTGTCATAATGGATGAGCCCGGTCAACCGGGGAAGAACGCTTCCATCGTGGGTACATTTCCCATCCCGATACTTTCACCGGCGAGGTTCTTCGAGAAGAACTTCAGGTGGGACCCGTTGATAGATGGCCCACATACGGTCTGGGTCGTCCTTGACAATGACAATACAGAGTTCGAGAGGAGCAAATCCAACAACGTGAAGCTACTCTCCATCGAACTTCCGGAGCTCGTCAAGGTCTCTTCGAAGAAGGACGGTAACAGAACGGAGAGAATGTTCGGCGATTACATAACAGGGGTAGAGAATAATGTGGACCTTGACCTCGGCTTCGAAGGGGTCGACGACCCCTCCCTTATGAGGGTCTATATCGAGGTATCCGGAAAACTCCTGGAATACGCCGCTCATACTTCCGGTTCCGATTTCACTGCGATCTTCAACCCCGGAGCTCTGGAGCCCGGGCTTCATGAACTTACCATAACCGCAACCTATGCGGGTCTCGGGCTTCGGACCGAGGTCTACCATGTCAATGTTGTGGAGAAACCCCGCATACTCGACCACCTGCAGGGGTCCGAGATCCATTTCGACAACGGCAAGGATTGCTACATCGGGGCAGGTTATCTGGATATCCCCACCGATACCTACCGGCCGACAATTGATGGCATCGGTCAGATCGACCCAATCCTTCTCTTCGACGGGGGGGGCGAACTGTTCATCTCGCTATTCGTCCTGCTTGACGGGACGACCACTCTGGAAACAGTTTGCACCATGAGGGTTTCGGCAGGGGAGGATACGATCTCCGTTTCAGGATCCCGGACGACATTCCACCCATCACCCGAAGGTCCGATGGAGTTGGCAATCGAAGCTGTTGAGGAGGCGGTCATTGACCTCTCACCCCTGATCGGGAGCAGGATGCTTTCCGTGCCTGGACCTCTCGGAGGTCGGATCGATCTGCCCGTTTCGCCTCTGATCCGGGGAACGATAGGTTTCGATATGAGGATGAGATATGAGGGGGAGAACGAAACACCCGAGACGGAGGTGGAGGTCGCCATCGACATGGAGGGCGGATCACAGGACGTTCACTCTTTACCCTTGCCGGGAATGGACCGCCCCCTCACCGAGATAGCTCTCAATACCTCGATCGAGGGCAAATTGGTGTTGAAGGATGATATCTGGACCGATCACACCAGGGTCCTCCAGAACCATACCGTCAGCATAACGGACCTGGGGCTCGGTCTCGGCCCGGAGCCTTCCCTTTGGAATATGTGGGAGCAAGGTATGGGGACAGATACTGCCCTCTCCCCCGATGATTCCATCGGCCAACTGGAGCTATCCCTGAAGGAGGGTTCAGTGACCCGTTTGATCCTGCGCGACCCGTACGGGGAGTTCGAGGTCTATCGCAACAACACCTACAAATCGTCTCCCGATCTGGAATACACACACGACGGCAGACCCTTGGTCTTGTGGTCAGAGGCATCCTATGCCGAGGATTACATTGAAAGAGCATCATCCATGAGGTTGATGTATGTCCTCGGAGACGGCGGCGGGAATTTCTCATCGGGGCCGTTCCCTCTTTATCCCTCGTCCTCATCGGACCTTCAGCCGACCATGGCCGCCGACCATTACAACGGGGAGCTCTCCGTCGCGTGGGTAAGGGACCTCGATGGGGACCCCCGAACCCTGTCGGACCGGGAAATAATGGTAGGCACCTTCGACGGGTCCGGATGGTCGGCTCCTCTGGCACTGACCGATGACAGCGTGATGGATCAGGAACCCGACATCTGGTATTCACCAATGGGAGATATCTGGATATCATGGCTTTCCTGCAATACGACCCTCAGGTATGCCACAAGGCCGAGAGAAGGTGACTGGTCATCATCGATGGAATTGGATACGGGAAGGACCCTCCGGGTCCACGAGCACTGTCTTGCCGGAGGGGGCCATGCCTTCCCCGTAATGGCGATGACAGCATCCGAACCGGGGGGACCTTACGAACTGCTGCTTGTTGGGGGAGGCGATAGTACAACCGGGCCCCTTGTGGAGAATATGACCCTCATCGGGTCGGACCACTACCTGGGTTCCCCGGGGATGGTGGTCCAGGACGGATCATTGAGCCATGTATTCTGGCTGGACCACTCAACACCCGGAGGGGATATCTACTCTTCCATGAACGAGGAAGGCCCTCTCGAGGATGCCTGGACATCCCCCATGCGCATAACGGACAACCTCGACCACGAGATCGATCCCGGCATACGGGCAACGGAGAACGGACTCTTTCTTCTTTCATATAACAGGGCGGAGCCGGGACCGGTCCCGACCGATGGTAATGAGGGGCCGTTCAGGGTGGTGAACCTTTCATGGGGCGCCGATATCATTTCCATCGACCTTGACCCTCAGGCGGGTCTTTCCATCGGAGAGATGGTCAAGGCCACCATCCTGCTGGAAAGCACAGCACTCTACCCGACGGGTATTGTAAGGGTCGATCTCCACAGGCGAATGAGGGATCGGGATACCGGAGGGACGAATGAGGAACCCTGGGAATCAAGGGTCGTTGAGTTCACCAGGTCGAAGGAGAGGGTCCAGGTGTCCTTCACTGTCCCGGTCAAGGAGTTCCAGCTGGGGCTTGTGGCAAGGACATCACCTCCGCTGGAAGGCATACCGGCACACCGGTCCCGCATGTTCGTGAGTCTTTCCGCCATTCCCGATCCGGAGATCGAATCGCTGGAGATGCTGAAACCTCCCAGTAACAGCCCGAATGCAACCGTCATTATAGGTCTGAAGAACTGGGGTATGGTGGATATTGGCAAATGGGACCTGGAGGTCCGCTCGTCGCTTCCTTCACCCCCGTTTCATTTTCCCGGAAGTGTCTTCGAACCAGTCCACCTGAGGACAAGGAGCACTTTTTCCGTTCTGAACTCAACGAAGGTTGACATAGAGGGGGGGGCCCGGACCTCGGTCATCATGAACATCAGCCTGCATCCCGGAATGAACGATATCTGGGCCGTAATAAAGGGCCCCTCCTGGCTGCCGGAGGGGGAGAGCGCACACAGCCTCAGCGTGGCATCCATGCCCCTTACCGAGCTCGTTTCCCTTGGATCGAGGCGGGTGATAGGCCCGGGAGAGCCTCTTGAAATTGAGCTTGCGGTAAAGAATGTTGGTATCTGGCCCCTGAACATATCTTTCGACGGAGCAGGATCCCCTCATCCCGACATGTCCGCGGGTCTTCCCCTGAGATGGGCATGGATCGAGGTAACGGACCCGAACGGGACCACGCTTTTTTCCAATATCTCGTACGTGGATGATCTCGACCCGGGTGGGATATACATGTTCAACCTTTCTCTGAACCCCCTGGAGGGTGTCCTGTCATACCATATCATGGCGGGCCTTTCGGCGGAGAAAGGGTCCGAAGGAAGATCGGACCCCTCCCTCAGGCTGAGGGTGAATGTCCTGACAGAACCCCGGGTCGTTATCACCGGGATCGATGATGAACGGTCAAGCATCAATCCGGGAAAGGGTCTCAAGGTTTGGGTAAATAACCCTTCGAACGTCACCGCCAGGGTCGTCCATCTCATCCTTTACAACGGCTACCCCCGGGACCAAGTGATCGTATCCGAAGCTCTGGCGACCGAGATAGGACCGGGAAGCTCCAGAGAGGTACTGCTCCCCCTTCAGCTCGAGGAGGGAAGGTATATACTTTCCGTTGCCGCATCCCTCGCCGCTCCACCCGTGGGAAACTCATCATCCCCATGGAGGGAGCCCACGGTGGAGGTGACGGACATATCGATAGAAATACCGGCCGTTCAGCCAGGCGAACCGGACGGTGAGGTTGACATGGATGATGTAACATCCTCTGTCATCATATCCCTTGCTGCCAGCATGCTGGTTCTGATGATATCCTCGGCATTCTTCAAACGGCGTCAGGAAGAGAACTAGTATGATGTCTATCCTCGATTGTCGGATAAAGACGTGAAAGTTTAATCCTTGCATCCTCAGTGTTGAACTGCCAATTCACCTTCGAACCTTTCATTTCTCTAATCTCTTTCCATTTCTTCACTTCTTTTCTCACAAAATCAATATTATCCATTCTTCTTTTCAAACATTGACTTGTTAATACATTCAATTCTATCTCAACCATATTCAGCCAAATACCGTGTTTTTGAGTATAAAAAAATTCAAACCTCTCCCACAAGGATCTTGCCTTTTCTGAGAGGAAGATCTCATAAAATGAACCGGATTTATTAGTACGCAAATTGTCCATTACCAGGTTTATCTTGTCTGCATTTTCATATTGTCTGGCAATTTCCTCCAGAAATAATGCCCAATCTTTTCCTGTCTTTCTTTCAGTGATATTTACAATACGCTTTCCCGCCAATGGTTCACAAGCAAGGAATACATTGCACATACCAAGACATCTATATTCATTATCATATCTTGCTAACTGGCCAGGTGATGCTGGCATCGGTTTTTTGGTTTCACCTATCAAATGTTTTGGTGATTCATCCATGCATATCACTGGATGTTTTGGATCAAATGGGCGTTTGTAAACATCAAGAACCAGTTCCATTTGAGCTACAAAACTCCCATTATGTTTGGGTGGGATTACCCATCCTTCTCTCTTCCATGGTTTAAGTTCGTTTTTTTAAGGACCTGACGGACAGTTTCATGAGAAATGCTATCATTGTAATTTTGTTCAACAACTTTATCAGCTAGCAATCTTATAGACCATTCTGCATAACCTTCAGGTAGTTCACTACAGCTCAAAGCAATCAAATGAGCTTTAAAATCACCATATATCTTTTTTAAAATAGATACGTGTGTTTTTTTTACCATTTAGGACAATATATCAACCTTCTTCAACAAACCGTTTCTTAACTCGATCAATTTTTTTCATACTTATGCATAAAACACGGGATATATCTTCGTTGGTTGAAGGAATTTCTTGAAATCCTCCCTCGTCACAAGCGAGTAAAATTAACGATTTCAATACCTTTTGAGATCTGTGACTTCCTTTTGAAACTATATCAGTTAGCATTCTTCTTTGGTTAGTGTCACGATATATTTTTTCAAGTCCAAACCGCCCTAATAAGGAATAGTTTGGATAGTTATTAAATATTACGACGTTTCTCGCTTGACATGACACTATGAATATACCAAAAATAATTAATATATTAATAATAACATATACTTAAGAAATTTCCATTAATTTAGTTAAAGAACAACGAACGAAATTAAAAGAAGAATAATACGCATTATTAGATCCTTGATTATAAAAATAGGAGAAGGAAGAATGTATAATAATATTCGTTGTGTTCAAATCATAATATTTTCAATCCTATTATTCACTCCAGCGATTTCATCCTATGCATATACTGATAGGTATTATTACAGGGGGGAAACATTACTTTCATCAAAGATTATTATTGTCGATATATCGGGGAATGGGGATTTTAATAAAATTCAAGAAGGTGTTGACTATGCAAAAAATGGTGACACCATCTTTATTAAACCTGGAGAATATAATGAAGAAATTGTCGTTAATAAGAGTATCACTTTAGAAGGAAAAAGCATTTCTTCAATGATCAATGGACCAATAGATGGAACAGCTATTCATATTGAAGCAGATTATGTAAACATAACAAATTTAAGATTAAACAAAGGAAATTATGGTATTTATATCTCAAACTGCGCATATATCAATTTAACTGGACTGCGGATTGCAAATACCACAATTGGAGGAATTTTTTCAGAAGATACAACTCATGATATTAAGATTAACAATTGTGAAATTTGTGAATATATAGGGTACGGTATTAGGTTATATCGAATTTCAAATGTTTCAGTTATAAAAAATAAACTTTACTTAAATTCTTTACCTTCGGAACCAACTTTCGGAATTGATATATTCTCATCTAGATTGATGGTAGCATATAACCATCTTGAAAAAGTAGGTATAACTTCAGGAGAAAGTAATGGAGAGAAAGCAGATGTTAGCAATAATATAGTCATGAATTCAAGCTATGGTATTAGCAGTGGTGGAAGCTTAAAAGAAAATGCATTAAGAGTTACTCATGATAATTACATTGAAAATTGTTCTACGGGGATGATAGTAGCAAGTACAGGAAATTGGATTTATAGAGACAACGTCATTAAAAATTCTTCCTCAATGGGTGTTCGTTTAAAACCATTAAATGGAAATTTTAAGAATAATAAAATAACTGGATCATTCTATGGTGGTGTTGTTGGATTTAGCGATCCAAAAAAAATAGTATTAAAAGTGGAAAATAATACATTCACTAATAACATAAATGGAATATTAATACGGACTTCAGGAGTAAGAATATTCAACAACAATATATCTTACAACGGTGAGAAGGGAATCGAGATTTATAATACTGATGGGCCGAACTCCATCATAAACAATACCATAAGTCATAATTATATTGGTGTTGAAGCTCGAATGACGTCTGGAAATACAATTGTGAATAATTGGTTCATTGACAATATGATGAATGCCAGAACTGATGGGGATGATAATTGGAATCTTGATTATCCATATGGTGGTAATTACTGGTCGGATTATGTTGGTACAGATGTTAAGAAAGGTTCCCAACAATCTATTGATGGATCAGATGGATTCGGAGATTCTTCTTATATCATAAACCAAACTAACCAGAGAGATTATTATCCTCTTTTCAAGGACTTGTATCCCCCGATTGCTAATGCAGGAGAAGATGCAACCATTGATTTAGGAGATTCATACCATTTTGATGCTTCAGCTTCAACAGATGATCAACTAGTTCACCGAGCAGTTTGGGAATGGGATTATGGTGAAGAACATGAGAGGATAGACCTGATGGAATTCGATTTCAAATTTGAACTCCCTGGTGTTTTCAAGGTTAATCTCACCGCATTCGACTTCTATGGAAACCACGACATGGATTCTATCAATATCACCGTAATAGATGATGAGAAACCTGTTTCTATTTCACAGGGAAACATCACCATATACCAAGGGGAGTTCGCATACCTTAATGGAAGTGCTTCTACTGACAATCATATGGTCATCAACTATACTTGGATAATAATTGAAATTGATATCCTGTATGCAGAACTATATGGACCAAAGGTTAAGGTCCTATTCGAAGAACCAGGTCTCTATCAAAGCGGTTTGCGGGTAAGAGATCCCAGCGGAAACCTGGGAAATGTTGAAATGTTCTATATCGATGTGATAGATACCTTAGATCCCGTTGCTGATGCGGGGAAGGATATACTAATCGATAATGGAGAAGAGGCAATATTTGATGGATGGACCGGGAGTTATGATAATTACAGAGTTGGTTTAAAATTCAATTGGAGCTTCGAATATGATGGAAGGACCATTTATTTAAATGGCCTAGCGCCACGGTTCATTTTCGACATCCCCGGATATTATAATGTGACACTAACTCTTACCGATTATTATGGTAATGTTGATACTGACATTGTCCAAGTCACGGTGAATGATACTATCTCGCCGGATGCGGTCATTGATGGGGAATTAATACTAAATGAAGGGGAAAGTCTTTCTCTTCATGCATTAAATTCTATAGACAATGGTAGGATTTCTTCCTATGAATGGACTTTCGTCGATACCGGTCCGAATTTTGTTATTGGACCGTATCTTAATCATACCTTTGAGAAAAAAGGTTATCACTTGATTATGCTGGTGATTAGGGACGATTGGTCTAATTGGGATATGGAAAAAGTATTGGTTCATGTGATTGATAATAATCCACCCATAGCTAATGCTGGTGAAGACCAAACCGGTTCTATCGGTGATATCCAGACATTTGATGGATCTGCATCAACAGATGATGGAACCATAATCAGATGGGAATGGTATTATTCTTATAATGGTGAAGAAATGTTACTCGAAGGGGAAGTAGTTCATTTCATTTTCAATATTTCTGGTTCATACCAGATTCTTTTAATAGTATATGATCAAGATGAAAACTTCGATGAAGACATTTCCAAGATCATTATTTCTGATAATATTCACGATGATGATATCCTCAAAGATGATGATACCGAGATTATTCCAAGTACAAATTTAATACTTTCAATATTGATAGTATTTATAACTCTTCTTATTATTATCGCAATAATCTGGTTTTTATTTTATAAAATACAACCTCCAGAAGAAGAATAGATTTCGATGAACCACCGATAATGCTAATAAATGGTTAAAAACCTCTTAGATAGGATGATAAATCATTTTCATCCGATGTTCAATTATTCTTCGTTTTATGAACGCCCTGCTAATCAATAACCGATCTCCCCTGGTTTTCCGGAGACACTTTGTGAACACCTTCTTTGATAATCCGAGAGATCTTTCCAATGGACACGCCCATAACCTACATTGAATTTCGGGTGTGGGACAAAATAAATTAATCAGTTCTTGACGATTACAAAGAACAGACTCCAAAGAAGAAAAGAGACTGGATAACTTACGAACAACAATTAGCCCATAGGATCAAAACAGCTGTTAGGGACCTTGAACCATTGATCATTGAAACAATATCAAACATCGAAATTGTCAAAGGGGAATCAAGAGATCGAAAATAAAAAATAACGCTCAAGCAGAAAGTTGAAATGCTGCTCATTAAACATCTGATTGAAAATAGCAACAGAGAAATGGCCAACATGCTGGCGATATTCTCCCTGCTTTCTGATATCGATGTGAGCTACAAAAACGTCGAACCATTGTATTCTGATCAAGGAGTTCATCTTGCTCTGATCAATCTTCATATTTTGATTATGAAGAAAAAAGGGATAAACAATCCAGACTGCACTGGAGATGGGACTGGATATTCGCTTACAATCAGTAAACACTATGCAGGAAATGGAAGGATATGCTTGACTATTTGGTAACGGATCTTATGTTATATCTTCATGAGTATTATCGAAGGAATCAGTGTGAAAGTGCCTTTTCAGAGGATAAAAGGAGATTCGGATGGGTTATACCTCAGAGAAGAGAGGATCGAGTTGAGACCCATAATATGTGTACTTCACTTTGGCACAACATGTTATGGATGGGTAACCAATATTTTTGTCCCACACCCATAGTTTGGATAGTTATTAAATATTATGACGTTTCACACTTGACATGACACTAGCGTTCTCTGGTTGTATTTTCCCGGATGTGTGCGGCGGAGGCCCTGCTCCTCTCTTCCTGGATGAAATATCCCATCACCGAAAGCATCATGAAGATCGCAACGGAGGCGAGCCCCGCCTCGGAAACATTAACCCGTTCCAGGAAGATGTAGAAAGACCCCACGGATGCCATGCCGCCTCCGATCATGGCAGTGGCACCAACCATCAGCCTCCTTGCGAACAGGCTGAAGATCAGAGAGCAGAGGAAACCGGAGACCAGCGCTGCGATGATGATCTCCCATTCTTCACCGCCGAGCTCCACACCGAGCTTCCACCCCGCGACCCAACCGAGGGTGAAGACGGCCATGGCAAGCGAGGCCCAGAGTATTCTGGTTGCATAATGCCAGCCCGTGAAGGCTCCGAAAACTGCACCGATCACCCCTATCAAAGCAACGGGCCAGCCTGAAAGGTAATGGGATGACGCCACAACGCACGCGGCGAGAAAGGCAACACCCAGGATCAGGGCCCCCACTGCCCGGACGAACCTCGTGACAAGGATGTATCCCTTGAGGCTCATCACGAACCCGAAAACTATGAGGGCGAGCATCAGAAGGAACATGGACAGAGTCAAGACAGGGTCACCGGTCCGTATGGGACCGGATAGGACCTCTGGTCGTGAAAAATCTTTTCATCATCGATGCATCTCCTCAAACAACAATAAACATTTAACCCTGCTTCATGATACGAATCGAGAACTGGATGCCCGGTGATATTCCATGATCAAGGCCCGGAGAAAAGAAAGCAGCGCATTGACGGTTCTGTTCGTTCTGATGACGGTATCGCTCCTCATTCCCGTAGGGCGTATACATGCATCCGGGCGCCTTTCATCCGGAGATGCCGATGATGAGGTGATAAAAGTAGGGGAGGTGGAGTTCATGGAGCTGCACCTCTCGGCCCCCTATGTTTCCGACGGACCATTCGGACCGGAACTCCGAATATGTGGTATCGAGACCGACCCGAGGCCCTCCTTCCTCCGTCTACCGAGAGAGAACCTGGAGTTGGAACTGCCCCTCGGGAGTCGACTCGTCTCGGTGTCCCTTGTGGACCAGGTCGTCTCTCACACGGATATCCCCGTAAAACCGGGTCACAATCCGCCGGCAACTCCTCATGGTGATCATGCAGGGTTCATTCCCGATGATGAGGTTCAAGCTCCTGGATCTTTCATGGATCACAGGATCAGGACCGGGATCGACCATGAAACCCTTGAGACCAAGGCTTACCTTTCTGTCCATATATCACCCGTGATATCATCGGGAGAAGGGTTCGAAATTCTCCTTTCCGGTTCGGTTCGGGTCGAGTACCAGCCACCCCAGATCTCCCGGAATGGAACCCCGACAGCCGGGCTCTACGATGTTCTCGTGCTCTGCCCTGACGAGCTCACGGAGGATGCGGTCGGTTATGCGGATTACAGGAATGCAACCGGATTGGACACAAAGGTGGTCAATCTCTCGGCCATCGAGGATGACCTGTACTGGGAGATAGCCGAGAACGATACGCAGGAAGAGATCAAGAGATTCATTTACCTTGCCAGGCTCGAGTGGGGCATTGACTTCGTTGTCCTCGCAGGGGACGCGAACTACATCCCTGCCCGGCACATACTGGTGCTCGACGGATTCGATGACGACGGTGACCAGAATACGGACGGCGCCTTCGTGCCATCGGACCTTTACTACTCCGACATTTTCGAGGAGGGGACAACGACGTTCTCCAACTGGAACGCCCATGATTCGGGGTCGTTTCGGTATCTCTGGGGGGAGTACAGCGGGGGAATGAACGACGATCCGGACCTGCTCCCGGACGTTTACGTGGGAAGGATACCGGCGAGCTCCCCTGAGGAGTACAGGTCCATGGTCCAGAAGATCAAGGGCTACGAGCTGAACGCCAGGGGTTCAGATTGGTTCAACAATGTGACCCTGTGCGGGACCGATACGTTCACGGAATACACCGGGGCGGAGGGAGAGATCACCTGCGAATACATCAACTCGAGCTTTTACCATACGGGATACAACATCACCACCCACTATGAAACGGACGGGACGATCGACAACATTTCAAGGACAATAGACAGAGGAACGGGTTTCGTCATAATGTCGGACCATGGCGAGTACAATGGTTGGGGATATGTGGCGGGAGCGCTATCATCGAAATATTCGAGTCTTGACGCGAACCGTCAGGAGAACGGATACATGCTACCCATCGTGGTGATGGATGCATGTCTGACCCACGGTTTCGACAACGAGAACGCCTCGGACCCGATCAAGGGTGTGGACCCGATCTACAATCAATACTACTATCCTCCGGGGAGGGGTTTGAGGGAAAGGGACAGTCTGGGCGAATACCTTCACAAGAACCCCGATGGAGGCGGCATAGCTTCTTTCGGCTGCACCAGGGTCGGCTACGGCTCGGCTGGGGTGACCTATCCCCAGGTAACATCCGGTTACATGAACGTCAGGATAAACAAGGCATACTATGACGGTCTGAGAACCGCAGGCCAGCTGCTTGCTAGGGCCCAGAGCGATTATGTGAGGAACATCGGTATCAGCGGTGTGACCGATTACAAGACGGTGACGGAATACGTGCTGCTCGGGGACCCGTCCCTGATGGTGGGAGGCGTCATCGGTAACAGGGTGGACCTGGAATTCTCGGCCGATAATGTGACGGTGCCACCCGGCCAGGAGATCCGGGTAAATTTCACGATCAGGAACGCCGGGATCATTGATGCCGACCTCGAACTGAATGTGACCGTGGAGGGGAACAACCACCACGTCTGGACCGTCAATCTCAGTCTCGAAAGAGCCCTCCTCCCCCCTGGAGGGTCCCTCAAGGGTTACGTCGACCTTTATGCTCCGCCCCTTGTCAAGGCTGCCGAGGAGAGGAGCGTGGTCCTCAGGGCTTCATCCCTTCTTCTGATAGGGTCAGAGAGGGCAACGCTTCATACATACGCCCTCCGCACGCACGGGGTCAGCATGAAACCCGATCCCGTTATCGCACACACGTCCCAGGGATCAGACGTTGAGGGTTTCATAGAATTCCTCAACCTGGGGAACGGGGATGAGACCTTCAACATATCATTCCCGGACCTCCCGGAAGGTTGGAAAGTGAGAATGAACGAGTTCATGGTGGATGTGGATGCCTTCGGAGAGAGCCGGTTCCCTTTCAAGTTCACCCTTCCGAACATGACCCTTTCAGGGGCTTACAATATAACGATCGAAGCATCATCGAACACCACCGAGGCCGGGTCCAGCACCTTTTTACAGGTGATCGTTGATGAGGATAGGACATTCACGATCATGTCCGCTGAACCGGATATCCGCATCCTGCCCGGGGAAAATTCTTCCGTGGAGATCGGATTGGTATCGAGCGCCAACACGGACCTGACCATCGACCTTGGCTGGAGCGGCAGCAGGCTCGAGGGATGGGTTCTGGGTTTCACCAGAGATCGCATTGAAATGGCCCCTTTCAACGAAGAGAACACCCGGATGTGGGTCCACCCGCCGAACGGGACTGACCCTGGCCTCTACACGGTCAGGCTGTCCGCCACCGCCCGGACGATCCTTCGGGAAACCAGCTTTGATGTCATCGTCGGCAGTGTTTACGGATTCAGGGCAGAATGTTCAAACCCTGCGGTGGGCATCTACCCGGGAGAGACGGCAAGCTTTCAGATCAACGTGACCAACCTGGGAAACATCTTCGACTACTACAATGCAACCTTTACAGATCATGGAAACGGGAACTGGACGACCTCGATCACCCCGGGAACCTTCAGCGTGCAGAAGGGTTCGTTCAGGATCTTCAAAGTGGAAATAATGGCCGACAAACCCCTCAACGGCACCTACAGGTTCATGCTCGAGATCGATCCCTTTTCCACAACGGGAAAACAGTACATCGACCTCGAGGTGATCGTGAAGAGCAGCTACGGCTACAACCTCGATGGCGGTTTCTCAACAGACAGGGGGGCCCCCGGAAGCTCCCTCCGGGCTATGTATACACTGAAGAACCTTGCAAACGTGAACGACACCTACGGAATTAACGTCAAGGTCCCCGATGGTTGGTCTGCGGATATCCAGGACTGGGATCGGACCCTGGAACCGGCAGAGGAGCATGTCCTTGGATTCAATGTATCCATCCCGGAAGAAGCCCTTGCGGGAGAATTCACCGTTCAGATCACGGTCAGGAGCCTGGGTTCCTCGGAGAACCGGACATTTACAGCTTCCGTATTCGTCACGGAGGTCTACGATCTAAGGCTGTTCTTCCTGATCGAGGGGGACGTCATGGAACTGAAACCCGGGACCACCAGGACGATCAAGGTCAGGATCGAGAACCACGGGAACACTGAGGACAATGTCCAGATAGCCATATCGTCCTCGGAGGTCATCAAGGGATGGATAAAGCTGTCATCAGCCGAGATCACCCGGGTCGGACCGGGTGAAGGTCCAAGTTTTGACATCATCATCACGGTCCCGAAAAACGTCACGGAGGGGGATTACCGCCTGTCCATTCTTGTCGGCTCCATGGGTCAGATAGACTCCATGAGGAAGAACATTACCCTGAGGGTCGATAGTTCTGACAGAATAACCCTATTGGATCAAATAAATATCATTCCCGTGGTGGTGGCGGCGGCCGCAGGCCTGGGTATCGTGATACTCGTGGCCTTCATCCTGATCCGGGTGTACCGGAAAAGCTCAGGTGTTGCCATCGAGGATGCAGGCATGGAATGGGAAGAGGACGAGGATGATGGTGATGAACGTTCCGGATGGGACGACGATTGGGAATGACCCTTCAGTCCTCCTCATTCTTCTTATTCTTGAGCTCCTTCACAAGACCTATTCGTCTTCCCATTGATGACTGGAAGGTCTCCTGGTAGTGGGTCGAGAGCATTGCCCTTGTCCGGAGGTTCGAGAACACAACTATGAGGGAAACCACCGATATGTAAAACAATATGGGACCGTACCAGCTGGCAAAGAACGGGCTCAGGTCCGAAAGAGAGAGTCCCGCTCCGGCGGTCACCTCGAGCAGCTCCTCCCCGATGGATCCTGCCGTTGGCAGGTCAAATACGACCTCAAGCAGCCACCTGAGAAGGAGCTTCAGGAGAGAGATCAAAGCGATCATGAACACCAGGCCGAGAACGGGGATATAACTTGTGAGGAGCAGAGCGATCAATCCCTTCCTGCTCTTACCCCCAAGCCGGTAGATCAACCTTCTATCGTGTCTAACCCTGGCGAGCCTGTCGCCCACCTTGAAAGCCCTGGCTCCACCGAGGAGCATCGACCTTACGGTAACGGACCACAGGACGATCATCCCGAGGTAGATAAAGGGCCATACGAACCATTCAAGGTAGCCCCCGATCTCGTGGGGTGGACTCAGCTGCTCGGTGATGAACAGGAAGCTAAGTGAAAGAAGGATGATAAGGAAGGTTGTGTTCGTCCAGGCAAAGTAGTATTTCCATAGTCTCTTTCCCCTCTCACCCCGTGATCTCTTTCCAAGGAACCTGGCCCTGATCATAAGGTACGATCCCCTGATCAGGTTGTATACCCCCTTCAGTCCAATGAGGACGGAGATGATCACCATGGATACGGGTATGTCACCGATCTCCGAAAGCGCCGAGACGAGTATTAGCAGGTATGCCAGTCCCTTCAGGGACAGGAGCAGACCCTTGAACATCTTCCGGTAAGAGCGTTTGGTGTAGCGCGACATCTTCCAGTATCTGAAGGCCGGATGCTCCCATATGAAACCGGTTTCTTCCTTGAACCTGACGTACCAGCTGTGTCGGGGGATCTCCGCCATTTAACGGTTAATTTACCTCAAGGTAGATAGAACTTGGGAAAGGCAGCCTCCAGATATCCGCTTCAGATGTTGAGGAACTCGATGCCGGAGAGGCCCAAAGCAAGCACGATCCTGTTATCCAGAATATCCCCACCCATTACCGACCCTGATGCGGTGAAGGGCCCCATCTCGGAGATCCCGGTGCCGCCGAGGTCAACCCCGATCAGTGTGTAACCGGACTGCATTACAAGAACATCATCTGTAAGCCTGGAGGATCGGTAGATACCTTCCAGGGTGTAGGTGGACCTTGTCTCGTAGACGCCGTCCTCTAAGCCGAGAACATGGATCCTGGTCTTGTACTCGGGGACAAACTCCTCTCTCTCTCCTGGAGATGTCGTTTCATCGGAGGAACCTTCTTCGCTTTTTCTCTCCTCGACCACCATCTCGCCCTCGTCATAGACGATTCCGTCCTCCTGGTAGCCGTAGTCATAATACCAGTAGTAGCCCTGGGAAACAACGATCATCCTGTCTCCCTGGAAATCGACGGACCCGATCGGGCCTTCCAGCTCAACACCCATCAGATAGACCGCCGCTCCGGACGAGATGTCGTAAATGTTCATTGTGTTGTGGCTTTCGTCCTCCATCCAGTAATCGAGGGCTGTGTACACATGGGTGAGATCATCGGAAACACCCACGAGTCTTCCCTTGACCGTCATACTGTCGGAAACCGCGGGCTCGGCATTCTCGAAGGTCGCCTTGATGATGGAATCACCCGAGGCGTGATCATGCGTCGAGACCATGATGCCGTTCCAGGACCCAATGACCTCCTGCAGGTAATAGGTACCGGGCAGGTTGACCGCTCTTTTCTCCAGGGAATCCGGTCCGGTCCACCTGACAAGATCGATCCGCTTGACCGGCCGATCGCTGGCAGGTTCCTCATCCAAGTAGTAGTAATATTCGTAATATGGCGAGTAAACCGCCACGGTACCATCGTTGAGAACCTTCCACGAGAATGGGTCATTATAGACCATGCTCACGGTCTCTCTCGTCTCATCCGGGACAGGCTCCTCTTCATCCCCGTCCGTCTTTTCTCTCGTGTCCTCGACACTGCCATAGTAGTATTCGCTGAGGAACCGTTCCGGGACCTCCACGGTCGCAACGGTGTAATGCACGGGTTGGAGCGGTGTGGACATATCATACCTGTGAAGCTCCCAGACGGGACCACCTTCCACATCCTCCCCCTGCTTGATGCCTTTGATGTAGACCTGGTCCCCGACCCTGTTCATGCCCTCGAAATGCAGACCATCAGGGCCTGTCTCGAGCTTGAGATCATAGGGGTTGTCGATATCGGAAACCATGATACGGGCTCCGGAGGAACCGTAATCCGGCTGGTGGAGTGTGACGAGCTTGCCATCCGAGAAGAAGGCATCTGCAACGTTCGAGGCCAGATAGAGCACGGCTTCAACCTCCGGGGTTGCAGGATCCTGGAAATCGATGGACTGGAGGACCCTGTCGGAAGTGGTCACCAGATTACCGGAAACGACCCTGGACCTTCTGATCTCGGAGGTCGAGGCGACCTTTCCCTCCAGTTCCAGCTCACCCTTTTCGAGATCGAAGGAAATGAGCTGGATACCGTTCTCGTATCCTCTGTTGTATCTCCAATCCCAGCTGTAGCTGGAATAGGGGATCACCACCAACCCTTCGTCTTCCAGGATGGTGAGCGCCTTGGGGTCCCAGTTCGCCTCGGAATAGGTGTAACCATCCCCGAAGACGACCCTGTCCAGCTGGACAGCGTTGTACGCATCGGAAACATCGAACAGGTACAGTGCGACCTTGCGCCCGTCTTCGTTATCCACACCTATTGCGATTATGTTGTAGCCGATGACCTCCATATGCTCGACCCATCCGGGGATCTCGAGGATATCGGTCAGCTCGGGATCATCAGGTACTGAAAGATCGATAACATCGAGGGGGTCGATGCTTTCCGGAAGATGAATGGTGTAGGCCCTGTCTCCCGCGAACCGGGTGGCCATGAGATTGCCCTCATCATCGATGAGGAGGTCTGCAACCACTTCCATCTCATCGGGGTCCCTTGCATCTATTATATACAAGGTCGAGGACGGGAACTGGTCGCCCCTCTCCCTCCAGTCAGGGAACTCCTGGGTCACAACCCTGAACATTCCCTTGTAGTGGTCCATCTGGTATCTGTCCCGCAGGTAGCCGTCGATGGTTATTGTGTCCCGGATCTCGATATCCCCTTCGGGATCGGAGATATCCACATATGTGAAGCCGGTCCTGGGTTCGTCCCAGTCGCCGGAAGCCCGGGGTATGAATATCGCAAGCTGGCTTGCATGAACTTCCCCGGCATCGCCGGGTATGATGTCCCTGTCAACCTCCCCGAGGGAGGTGGGATCGCCGAATGCAATCGAGACGATGTGAATGTTATCGTTTTGCTCGCCATACTCGCCCTCTTCGGAGCTTTCCACACTCACCTCAACAACATCGTCCCTCATACCTGTCATCGGTTCGATCCAGCCGTATTGGTAGTTGTACTCGTTGGATATCACGTAGATCACTTCCCCCACCCTTCTGCTGTCCATGGGATATCCGTTGATATCGACGGCCTTGACCACACGGGGTTCCGAATTGTCGGAGAGATCGATGATGTACAATCTGCCGCTGGATATGTCCTCCCCCTTCACGAGCGGGGGCGCGTTCGAGACTATGATGAAGCCCAGGAAATCAACGATATACATCGAAATGGGGGTGCCGGGAACGTTCACCCTTCCCTCCATGAAAGGTTCGGATGGGTCCTCCATGTTCACAACGATCAAACCCATGTAAGGGTTGAGGACATACATCCTGCCACCCACCGTCTTCACTATGTCCGACTCCTCCACTTCCCTTTGCGGATCCCCGGTCTGACCGCTGTATTCCTTATCATCGTTGGTGGCATCTTCGGAGGTGCCATCGTCAAGGGAGCCAGGGGGATCCTCACGTCCGGCCCCCCCCTGGTCCACCACGCCTTCGGGAAGGGAGGAGATCGGTTCGAGATCCCCCCCTGCCGTGGAGGAGACAACATCCGAAGGCGGTATCGTTACGGAGGGTGCGGAATCGAGGAAATCCTCCCATAATTCTCTTGTCTCCGCGGTCATGGGGGCATCCCCGACCACAGCATCTGTCCCATCCGCGTAGGATACCTCATCCTCATCTCCGCCACTGCCAACCAGTATAAGTGCGATGAGGGGGACCACAAGTAAGAGTACAAGCCCGAGTGTGATAACTGTGGTGATGAAGAACTTCTTTCCATCATTTCCTTCCTTCACAGGGTCCATTTTTTAATCTCCTTACCGAACCGCTCCCATACAGGGCTCTGGTTCGATGGTATTCTCTGATGGGACCATAACTGAATGGGACCATATATATGGTGTGGAACAATTTTTGGACCCTGTTCATCGAAAAAGTTAGCCCTGAATCACCAAAATGATTATATTGCAAGGAGGTCTCAAACCAGCAGGTATGGCGGATGGTAGGTCATGGAAGTTCGGAACACTGGAGGGGCAGGAAAGAACAGCCTTCATCTCCCCTCGACAGAATTCTGCATTCCCGGCACAGCGATCTCTACCTGGGTATTGTCATCCTGCTTATCGCCACCATACCCCGGCTATTCTACATTTCCAGAGGAGTAATACCCAACGGTGTCGATGAGGGCATAGACATTATGGCCGGCAGGATGTGGGATTTCGGTTACGATCTCTACAGCCAGATAAACACCGTCCAGGCCCCTCTGATGCTGAGTGTTTACGGAATGATCGAGGCGGACCCGGTCATATTCAGGCTTTTTTCGACAGTATGTTCGCTCTTCATAATGGCCCTCGTCATGTGGGCCGGAAGGCGTATAGGGGGCAGGCATGTGATGGTGGCATCCGGTGCCTTCGTCGCTCTCGATCTGATGTTCCTCCACGAGGCCCGGCTGGCATCCCTCGATATGTTCTGTCTCCTCTGGGTGTCCCTTGGTGTGGCGTTTCTGGTGAAGTTCAGGCAGAGCGGAAGCAAGAGAGCGCTTCTTCTCATGGGGATATCCCTTGCGATCTCATCCATGATCAAGTTGTTCGGTGTGATCGCAACCGGGACCATCGGTCTGATACTCCTTTTCGATATGATTTCCGGTTGGGGCCCGGTAGGGAGGTTCGGATTGGAGAGGTTGCTTCCACCGAGTAAATACGGGTCTGTAAGGATCAAACATCTCATGATATTCACACTGTCCTATACGCTGATCGTTCTCTTCATCATGGCCAGGTACGGGATCGGAGATGTAGTCCAGGGCATATTC
>Ga0272442_10003455_pt1 | contig 22179 bp, 15 predicted proteins | sample SSMForm2O_FD_200262 | JGI IMG/M metagenome (GOLD analysis project Ga0272442, IMG submission 200262) | Marine sediment archaeal communities from Little Sippewissett salt marsh, Falmouth, MA, United States - SSM-Form-2O | ecosystem: Environmental > Aquatic > Marine > Wetlands > Sediment ...
TTGCATTCTGCGCTTTCATCATGGATCTCTCCGTAAATCCGAAAATGCCTATGCGTCTTCATATACAGGTATTATAGGGCAACCTGAATGTCACTGCATCCTTTTTCATGAATTTTCCGGGCTAGGGGCTTGCCCCTTAGAGGCGCAGTCGAAGGAACAGGAAGAAAAAGCGATTTTTTAGGGCGATTGTTGGATTTTACTACGTTAGCGGATGGCAGCATGATGAGGCAAAATCTCTGTATGACCTTCTTGTCTGGGTGTTTTTGGGGGAAAACCATGTAATACCATGTTCGTCGACGATAGCATTGACTTCGTCTCAAGATATACGATGTAGAGAATAATCTATATGGCTATAGTCAGAAATCCCAGTACGTTATCGAGCCACTTTGGCATTGATCAGGACAAGCTTGATGAATTGGGCGTATTGGATGTTACCTTAGCAATTGACACCAAATTGTTTATTGATCCGCTCCTTTTTAGCAATAGCTCTCATCCCGAAATTAAAGGTGATGCGGTTGAACAATATCAACGACATTTTGAGAATGTTATTAAATTTCTCACTGTGACAAAACAAACTGAAGATTTAGCTTGGCGTAGTGCAAGGAGACTTCTCGAGTTCCATGAAATACGCGGCACTTGCTTAGGTTATGGTGCCGCCTCTATTTATGGCAGTGGCTTTGGAAGAGCTATGACAGAACGTCTTCTTCGCGTGGGAAAAGAGATAGTTGATCTTGGTATTACTGATCCGGATTTGTTTCCAGCAATGGCTCTGTTCGAGGCAAATATAGGTCCCGACCGGATAAGTGATATGACTACTAATGTGATTCGTAGGGCGTTAGTTTCCTTTAATAAGCTAATACTTGACAAACTTAGGATGACCGGTGAAGAATTTGATATCTCGGGACAATCAGGCATCTTCCTTAAGAATCCATTTCAAGATCAGCGGATGCCGATTATTTTGGTTCCGAAGGATATACTTCGTGTATTGCCGATTGCTCATGATTGGGACAGCGTTTCTCACGCTGCATGGCAAAATGAGGTATTTAGAAAGAGCGTTAATGAGCATATTGGGCATATATGGGCCTCAAAAACAAAACGAGACAAAAAGAAACTTCGATCACAGGTTTTATCAAGCCAAGAAGCATTTCAAACTCTACTGGACATATTTCATGGGATTCCACTGAAAGCATATAGCGTCGATACAGATCCTGATGGACTGATTAAATGGGCACATATAGCTAAAAAGTTCGCTGATGGTTTTCCAATTGATCTAAATAAATTCCGACGAATAAGCAAACTGGAAACGCTAAACGAACTTGTTGAGACAATTATTAATAAGTTTAAGCAACTCGTTGAGAACAATGGGCTGAACAAAGAACTATATAAAGAAAATCGTAAACCTAAACACGAATCTACTGCTCAACGGTTATTCTTTGCAATTGCATATTGTTATTGTGAAGCCAATAATGTTGACGTCTCGCCAGAGGTTGATTCAGGCTCTGGTCAATTAGATTTCAAGATGTCTCGCGGATTCAACGCTAAGGTTCTCGTAGAGACCAAGTTGTCTACAAATTCCAAACTTGTTCACGGTTATGAATCACAACTTGAGACTTACAAGAAATCCGAACAAACTATGCGGGCATATTACGTTGTCATCGATGTCGGGCGCATGGGAAAGAAGGATGAACGTTTACTCAAAGTAAAAAATGATGCCGCATCCAGTTTCGAACCTTTATCTGAATTAGTGTTCGTGGATGGAACTGTTAAGCCATCTGCGAGTAAACGGTAGTTGTATATAATAAATAATGGAAAGTTTGGAGAAAGTAGGGACCGCCATTCCTGACTGTCCCTAATAAATTTAATAAATCACTTGGTCGCCTGAGAGGACTGAAGAAAGGGGATGACGATCAAGAAAATTGAGTGTAACGGACTGATGATCGAAAGGAGAAGAAAAATGGCAGACACGATTAGAGGCCCCGTAACTAATATTGTCGATGGAGACACTTTCGACATGAAAGTAACTCATGTCGGCAAGAAAAATAATGAAGAGTACAACGACACTGAGCGGGTTAGGATCGCAAGAATAGATACACCAGAAATGAGCACTGAAGCGGGCAAAAAAGCCAAAGAAGCACTTGAGAAAAAGCTCTTAGGTAAAGAGGTGAGATGTACAGTGCAGACGAGGGATACATTCAGCAGAATCGTGGCAACAGTGGATATTCTTTAATCCAAAAAACTAAAAACTAAGGATAGCCACCTATTATTGGCTGGGACAATTCACAGAAAACGGTGAGTGTCCTAAATAGATTTTTGGGAAAATTAAAGGCGGAAAATTAAAGGTGTCAGGTACGAATGGCACTGACATAAGCGCAACATCTTTTTCTGAAAGCAGTTACGACAACTTCCGTACTTAGGTGATCTACTCATTTTCTTATGCCAATTTCGTAAGGTCGTTCGTTTGTTAACTCAAAGGTCTCTCCGGAAAATTCAGATTGGAAAATTCTTTATCGACAGACAGTTATGAAACAATATAACTCATTGTGCTGAAAGCACTTAATCTTATTTCAGTGCCATTCGTGTCAGGTACTTTTTTGGCGGAGGTCTGAAGAAGGCGGCGTAAAAAGATGCCTATCGAACACCGGATCCGTCATAGGGATCTTATTTCTAACTCGTTCCAAATTCCTTTAATTTTTATTCGCATCTCAGCGCTTGCATTGGATCAATTTTGGTGGCGCGCATGGCCGGAGGGATGCAAGCCGCACAAGCCGGTCAAGAAACGGGTTCAGCCCTTATGAAATAAGTTTTTGGTTGTTTTATTCGTTTTGATTTTCGGAGGATTTCGCTTTTCGTTTAAGCCTGCCTGAATGTCTTCGGTGGGGCGAGCCGCCACCCTACAAATCACTATTGCCTTTGTCATTGACTAATCACGCTCAACTATTGATAATTAAGTATTCTCAGACTAAAGATAATAATCAGCTTAACTGAAAGGAACCTACTTATGAAACCGGACAAAGATACGATGACGCGTCGTCATTTTCTCAAGACCAGCGGCACCGCCACGGCTTTCGCGGGATTTTCTATCGCCACGCATGCGTACGGGGCAAACAACGACCAGCTTCGCGTGGGGCTTATCGGCTGCGGGGGGCGCGGTTCCGGCGCGGCCGCGCAAGCCCTGACCGCCGACAAAAACGCGGTCCTGACCGCCATGGGCGACGCCTTTGAAAATCGCCTTCAGGGAAGCCGGAAGAGTCTTGAGGGCAACGAGCAATTCGGGCCGCGCGTCAAGGTCCCCAATAATGCGTGCTTCGTGGGCCTGGACGCCTACCAGAAGGTGATCGATAGCGGCGTGGACGTGGTTCTGCTGGGGACGCCGCCGGGCTTCCGGCCGCAACATCTGCGAGCCGCCGTCGAGGCCGGCAAGCATATCTTCTGCGAGAAACCCATGGCCACCGACGCCCCGGGCGTGCGTTCGGTTCTCCAGTCCGCCGCCAAGGCCAGGGAGAAGAACCTGGCGCTGGTGGCCGGCTTTTGCTGGCGGTACGACTTGGCGCGTCGCGCCTTCTACAAGAAGATACACGACGGCGCCATTGGCGCCATTCGCGCCGTTTACGCCACCTATCTGACCAGCCCCGTGAAACCCATGCCCCCGGCCAGCCGGCGTCCGTCCGGTATGAGCGATGTCGAATGGCAACTCCACAACTGGTATAACTTCGTCTGGCTCTCCGGGGACGGGCTGGTGGAACAAGCCTGTCACAGCGTGGACAAGATTGCCTGGGCGATGAATGGCGTTCTGCCGCTCAAAGCGGTGGCGACCGGCGGCCGGCAATTCCCCAACAACGAAGGCAATATTTTCGACCACATTGACGTGTTCTACGAATTCCCGGGCGGCGTCCGCGCGTTCATGGCCCAGCGACAGATCCGCGGCTGTTACGGTGAAAACTCGGATTACCTCATGGGCGCCGATGGTCTGGGTACCATCGCCGGCGGGAGCGATCCCGTCATCACCGGCAAGGAGACGTGGCGTTATCGCGGCCCCAAAGCCAGCATGTATCAGGTCGAGCACGACGAATTGTTCGCGTCCATCCGGAGCGGCCGGCCTATTAATGACGGCGTCTGGATGGCCCACAGCACGCTCATGGCCATCATGGGACGGATGGCCGCCTATACCGGAAAAGAGATCACCTGGGACCAGGCCATGAATTCCGAGCAACAGCTCGTCCCCGACAACCTGACCTGGGACATGGATTTGCCCATCCGGCCGATGGCGATGCCGGGACAAACGGCGTTTGTCTAACGATGCAGCATCCGAAATCCGGCGTCCATAGCATCCGTCGCGACATACGACATACGACATACGATATACGAAATACGAATTGCTATAGCTCCCAGCCCGGGCGGTAGTCGCGGGTCAGGTATTTATTGGCTTCGGCATCGTTGGTGATTTTCATTTTTTCGCTGTCGAAGAGGACCTTCTTACCCGCGCGCAAGGCGACCGTTCCTAAGTTGACGGCGTCGGTGATAGCCGCGGCGTTGAGGAAGCTGCCCGGCGAGGGGGCGCCGCCCTTGCAGGCCTCGAACCACCCTTCGTGGCGCCGGCCTCTTCCTCTGTCCCGCGGGGATTCTTCCATCTCAAGCGGCTTGTTTTGCCCGTTGGCAAACAATCGCGGATCCTGCCCGTTGAAGCCGGCCATGATCGTTCCTCGATCCCCGACGTAGAGGATGCCCTCTCGGCCCATCTCGATGTTGTGGGCTTCGACGTCCTCGGGCAGGCGCGGCTTCATGCCGCCGTCGTACCAGGACAATTCGAGGGCGGGAGTATCTCCCTTGGCCGCGAACTCAAAATGAAGGGAGCAGCCGGTCGGATAAGCGAAATCGTTCTTTACGGTCTGGCTGACGTTATCGACGATGGTGCAGGTATGCGTCGCCCAGGCCCGGGCGCTCACCGGAGAATCCAGGTCCAGCCCGGTGAAGACGGGCCAGAGGCTGTAAATGCCCATGTCCGCCATGGAGCCGCCGCCGAACTCGTACCAACCGCGATAGACCGTGTGGGTGTAATGCGGGTGATAGGGACGGGATAATGAGGGACCGAGCCACAGGTCCCAATCGAAGCCTTTGGGGACGGGCGGGCGGTCTTTGGGGATTTCCGTGTATTGGGGCCATACCGGGCGGTTCGTCCAATTGTGGATTTCCCGAAGCTTTCCGATGACGCCTTGTTTAATCCGCTCGGCGATCCGGCCGTTGCCGGAGCCGCTACCGTAGGCGAGCAGGTGTGTGGCGACCTTCGTCTTTCGGGCTGTCTCGATGACGAGGCGCCCTTCGTGCAGGGTGTTGGCGATGGGCTTGTGCAACTGGACGTGTTTGCCCTTTTTCATCGCGGCGATGGCGAGGGTCGCATGCTGGTGGTCGGGCGTCAGGATTTTGACGGCATCGAGGTCCTTGACCTGTTCGAGCATCTCGCGGAAATCGGCGTAGGCGGCGCAGCCGTCGAATTTCTCGGCGCTGCGTTCCCTGGCATAATAGGCCGCCACGACCTTTCGGCCGATCTCTCGACCACCCGGGCAGCCGCTATCATTCTCCCGCCATGATGGATTGTCCAAGTACGTCCGGATTCGGTTTCGAATGTTGTTCTTGCCCCACTCCACGTAGTTATTGCTGTCCTTGTTCGGATCGCACACGGCGATGATCTGGAGCCGCGGATCGGCGAGCAGGCCGCCGATTTCACGGATGCACTGCGTGCCTATGCCGATGTGGGCGAGGGTGATCTTCTCGCTGGGCGCGACGTGTCCGCCGGCACCCAGGACGCGTCGCGGGACGAGGGTGAAGGCGCCGGAGGCGACGGCGGAGCCTAAAAATGTGCGGCGGTTAATGTTTGTTTTCATTTTCGTATCTCCTTTTTTTGTCGTGACACTATTTTTTTATCCTTCGCGATCAACACGTTTATGTTGATCTCTACAATAACACACGATGCGGCCCGATTTCAATACTTCTTCCTGACTCGCAGGTCTTAACGGAAGGTGTAGGCCAGTTTGACAAAGAGGCTGTGGCCCGTCTCCGGGTCGTCCTCTTCGCGGAGGCCGTTATAGACCAGATACAGGTGGGCGTCTTTCCTGAATTCCCACCCGTAGATGATGCTGATGTTGTGCACATCGGTGCTGCGGTGCTGGATGGAGCTTTTGATCCACATCACATCGCTGAAGAAATAGTCGAACACAACGCGGTTGAGCCAGATGGTGTCTTCGTCTCCATCGGGCTCTTCCTCGAAACGAACGACATATTCGTAGCGTATGGGCCAGCGCTCGATGGGCTTGAAATGTTTGGCGAACTGCAGCTCGTCGTAGTCCGTCTGCTCGAACTCGCCAAAGGCCCAGCCCACGCCCGCCGTGCGCCAGTAGTCTGATTCATCGAAAACCAGATCGAAATGGGTTCGTTGATTGTCGAAGGGCCGGTGATAATCCTCGTCATGACCGCCCCGGATTTCCATGTCGTTTTGGAATGTCACTCCGGTCATGAACGTGTAATCCCGCAGCGACGTGTCGCCTTTGCTGTCGTCGTAATATTCGGTGCTGAAATAGCTGAAGAAGCTCTTATACCATTTCTCGGCCGAACGCAAATGGTAGATTGAACGAAAATGCGGTCCGAAGACGTCTCGTCGCGGGATAAAACCCAAAAGCGGATTGAAATCCTCGTCGATCCCCCTATAGCTGACGCCGATCTCCCAGGGGTATTTCTCATAGGTGAGGGAGCCGTACCGGTAGTAGTCGTCCTGGTCTTTGGTCACCCGGCCCGTGTCATCCTTCAAACGGTCGTCCGCGCCGGCGATGTTGTAGAGAAATCGCCAGTCTTCGTTCAAATAAAACGTCCCGTCGTTGCCGAGAACGCGCGAGTGCCCTTCGTTGAGGCTCGAATCACTCGCATGCAGGCCGATGTTCGATTTCTCGCCCACGTTCCGGACGACGCGAAAGATGGACGAGTTGCCGTGGTAGGTCTCGTCATGGACGACGTCGCCATAGACGTCGATAAATGCAAATCGGTTGTTCTTGTATTCACCGCTGATGCGCGCTCCGGCGTCGATATCCGTCAAGCGCCGGCTGTAGTAAAATCGGTCGCGACGCCCGCTGAAGAGGTCCTCCCCTTCCCGAAAGAAGAGGCGTTTCTCGGGGAGGAATCGCTCCGTGTCGCGCAGCTCTATGGTGTCGGCATCGGCTTCCACCTGGGCGAAGTCCGGATTGACCGTCCAGGAGGACGTGATCGAAGGCGTCAGGCGGAAGCTCACGTCGGCGCCCGTTTCCAGATCCGTTTCAGTGTTCCCATTGAAATCGGTGCGCGATGTTACATAGGGCGTGACTTCCAGATTATTGTCGAATTGGCTGTCGGCCAGGTCGAGTCCCGTCAGATGCCCGAAGTAGCGTGCTCTATAGAAGTCGGTTTCGTTGTAGCTCCAGAAGCTGGTCACGTCGGTCCGCACCAGCTTGCGCGTGAAGTTCATGCCCCAGGTTTGCCCGTCGGCCCGCCGGGTGTTCAGGATGCTCAGTGGTATGCTCATCTCGAAGATCCAGCGGTCGTCGTAGAGCTTGGCGGCTTGTTCCCACTCGGCCGACCAGCTCGTGCTGAACGATCCGCTCGGGCCTTCGGCAGCGTCCACCTTCGTGCCCAGAGGATTCGAGAAGAAGGCATACTTGGAATTGTGGGTATGCGCGGGATCCAGATGCACCTCCACGAAGTCATCGCCTCGAAAGAAGCGGTCTTCCCGCCTTTCGGTGGCGTGAATCTCGTCCATACGGTCGTCGAGACACTCAACGGCAATGTACAGGTGGGTGCGGGAGTAGGCGATGCGCACCCGGGTTTGCTGCTCCGCCGGCCGGCCGGACCGCGTATCGATGAAACCGGTCGCCACGTCCGCTTCCTGCCAGAACGGCTCATCCAGGATGCCGTCCACTTTTAGTTCGGCCTCTACTCTCAATGCCCGCAGGGACGGAACCGCGGCGTTCGGATCGTCGTGGGCCGGACAAGGGGCCTGCATGATAAGAAATACAACGATAAACAGGTAGAAACATTGTCGTGATACCTCTTTTTTCATGCACGCCTTTCGCCATCAGGGGACGGTGCTTCTGCTGACGGACATGTCGAGAAGCTTGGAGCCAATGGGTCATATATTGCCCTCATCATACCCATTTTTGTGATGAATTGCAAGCTTCCTTTACGCTGTCTTGCCGTAATGACGGGCGATTAACCGCCGCGCTGCGCGCCAATGGCAGGTTGTATATTTCAACCATTGATGGTAGGATAGTTTGCCTTGGAGAAGATTGATATAAGAAGGAGAATGGAGATCGGAGCAATTTATTGCTATCCGATATCATTATCTTCATCTTCCTTCAGAAATACAAATCGCACAGGTAGCTTTGAGTCAATTATATTGAATCGTTCCTTAATTCAAGCTGATCGGTCATCAGGATCGCATCCAGCATTGTTCCATCTTCACGCTTGGCAATCTCTAACGTGTGCTGGCCCGCCGGCAGCGTGAAATACACGACGTTGTCGTTTTGCTGGTCGTTGTGAATCTCATCCCAGTGCCAGGTATCGCCATCGTCCATCGGATTCGTATTGATCCAACCATCCTCACGGGTAATCTGAGGGGACGTGGCATCCTGAATACGAACCCAGAACGAGTTGCCCGGATCGGTGATAATCCGGGCCACGAGCTTATACACGCCGCCGCCTACCGTAAAATTGTAAGTCGCAATCCACTCGGCTCCCGGAGGATTGCTGTTGTCGTCGCCGTCCCCGTCTTCGGAGCCCATAGACTGACTTCCTGAGGCGCCCGGATCATCGTAAATCCGCCAGCTCGATCCCAGGGTCGTGGCCGATTCCGCTTCCAACCATACTTCTTCCGAAGCCGCCAAAGGCGCCGAGTGGTACAGCCGAAGATCGTCGATCAACACCGTGCCGGAGCCGCCGGAGGCACCGGTTCTCTCAAAGCCGATGGTCAACTGAGTGACATTGCTCAGATTGATACCTAAAGACATCAGGTCGATATTCCACTGCTTCCAAATGGGTCTGGTACTATTCGCGGCGTCGCCGGGATAGTCCACCTTTTTGTCATTGATCTTGACGTACATCCGCTCCGTAGCGGCATTTGCCGGATCGCCGTAAAACCATAACACCAACGTTTCGGGCGCTCCTTTAGTCCAATCCCGGCCAATCGGAAGATCGCTGGTATTCGCGGTTACTTCGGACAGAGCGGCCACGCTGTTGTTGTATGTCAAGGGGACGGACTGGCTTCCATCGTGAACGGTTTGTTGCTCCATCGTCGGCTGGAACGGTACCGTATAACCGATGGTCGATCCGTTTGCCGCGGGGTTATCGAAGCCGTCCGTCCATGTCATATAGATCAGGTTGCTGCCTTCCTGTCCGGCTTCGATATCGTTGTAAGACTCGAAATCATCCACTACGAGAGATTCCTTCGTGGAGAAGCTCCAGAGCGGACCGATTTCCCAGCCAGCACCGTAAAGGACGTCGGCGTGCCAATAGTAAGTCTGGCCCAAAGTCAGGTCCAGCGAAGCCGTATCAAAACGGGGCTCATTGGCAGAACCGACAAGGCTCAGGGCATTCGGATCCGTTCCGAGATAGATATCATATGAGCCCCCTCCTCTGCCCGGTCTCCAACTTAATATGACATCCACATCGACATCCGTCGCCCCGGAAACCGGGAAAGGCTCTCTTGCGGCAATAGGAATGTACGAAAAGCGAACCTCACTGAGACCATATTGGTTCAGGATGCCGCCCCAGTTGCTATTGGCGGTAATCTTGATATGCTTTGCTTTCACACCCTCAAAATCAATTGTCGTATTGTGTGCGTAATCAACCGCCCCGGGGCCTTGAGCAAATTCGTGCGTCGTGCCCAGCGTTGTGAAGATGCTGCCGTCCACCGAAAACTCAATAGTCGCCTCTTTGATTCCCACGCCGATCGACTGCTCCCAGGTTTCGTTATAGTTCCAGATCCACATATCGTGGAGCTTGTAAACCCGGTCCAATTCATACGCGATCCAGCTTGGTTGGGCGCCCGTGAGGCTGCTGAGCCACATCGTGCCGGCTGAGTAGTTGCCGTGCAGTAAACCGCTCTCATCCAGCCCCGAGTTATTGATCGTGTTCTGAGGTCCTTGTTCCAGGGCATTGCTCGACGCGGTGGCGTTGATATTTTCAATGGGGTACGCATAGGGCTCGACCGTGAAGCGCCATATATTACCCTTATACACTGTTCCATCAAGGGCCACCTCGTCGATCCGCCAATAGTAGGTTTGCCCGAACTCGAGGAGGCCAGGAGGATCGTACGTGTTGGGTATCTGGTTTTGATTGGCGAGCACGGATCGCGGATTGCTTCTGTCGGCGTCGTTCACATCTTCGAACACCGTCCCGAAATACACATCGTGCGTGCTCGCCGTCATCCCTGCTACCCAGCTCAGAACTACGTCTTGACGTATATCAGTTGCTCCGTCTGAAGGATTCGGCTCTTGAGCCTGGACGGCCGGCGGCACTACCGCAAAGAAACCCACCGGATCTGCCCCCCCACGATCGCTTATCCACAGACCCAGAATAACAGCGTCATTGGTCAGAGGATTGCCACTGGCGTCAAGAAGATCCGTAATCGCAAAGCACAAACCATGGAGCTGCTGCCCATCCATGTCCACTGCATCGTTGGCTATGGCGGCCACGCGATTGTACCCTGTTCCCCCCCAGTGACTGCCGGGTATATCAATGGCTGTACCAACCGTTCCATCAGGAAAAACCGGGGCTATATCGGGATAATCGCCGGCATCACCACCCGACTCAAACAGAAAGAAGTCCGGATTGTCCCCATTGGAATCCTTCCAGAGCTCTCCACCGAAATTCACCGTCCAGTAATTGCCCCCACCGAGGTTCCAGTTCAGAGCCGTATTAATGTCCCAATCGTCCATCTCAGGACACGGCGTGCCGCCGATAGCCCCGTGCGTTGTTGTACCCGTGGCAAGTCGGTCGGCAGTCGCCGTGTAGCTGTCCACGGTTATACTGAGAATGTTATAAGGTGGGCTGCCCGGGGGATTATCCGTTGTGATGCTGGTGATAGGGCCTACTGCCGCCGGACAGATGGACACTAACAGGATCAGGGTAAGGAAAAAAGGCGTCGTGGAAAAGAGTTTCTTAAACATAATAGTCCTCCTAAAATTAAGCTTCCCCGTCTTTTTCTTATACCACATCAGCCCCTTTTGTGTCAAGTCGAATCTTTGATGTATGGATAGTTGGAACAGGATCCGAAACCATTTGGGATTGTGATCCATCGAGAACTTTGATATAATGCTTTTAAGCGCTGGAAAGGGCTCGAACAGTAAGAACAACAAAAGGGCCGAACACCAGAACGGATTCGGCACACCCTGACGAAGAGCCGTTTATTTTGGATGGAAATTGGAGGTGCTGATTATGCGTACATCAAGAGGCTTTACTCTCATCGAGCTTCTGGTTGTGATCGCTATTATCGCGCTGCTGTTGGCCATCCTGATGCCCGCGCTGCAACGGGTTAAAAAACAAGCCCGCACCGTTGCCTGCCAGGCGAACCTGCACCAGTGGGCCTTGATCTGGGCCATGTACACCGAAGATAACAATGGGAATTTTCCCGCTGCAGTTCTCGAATGGCGTGATTTTGTCGAAGACTACCACAAAGAAAAAGATATCACACTTTGTCCGGTAGCAACCAAGCTTTATACCGCAGGGGCACTTCCCCCGTTCGGAGCGTGGGAGCAAACCTGGGGCCAGGCCGCCAAAGACGCGTCCGGCCGGCCCTTCGCCAGCAGCTATGGTTTGAACCAGTGGGTATTGAACTCCTCCACCGTGGTGGGCGGACGAACCCTTGAAAATCTCTGGAGGACGCCCAACGTCAAGGGGGCGAGCGAGGTCATGTTCTTTGGAGATTGCGCCATTACAGGCGCTACGCCTCAGGCTTCGGATCAGCCTCCGGCATATGACGGGGCTTGCGGTTACGTATGGTCAGGAGCGGGCGCGAACAATGATGAGATATGTCGTTTCTGCATGAACCGGCATGATGGGAACATGAATGGTCTCTTTCTGGATTCGACCGTAAGGAAAGTCGGTCTCAAGGAGTTGTGGACGTTGAGGTGGCATCGCGAGTTCAACACGACGGGCTTCTGGACCAAAGCCGGCGGCGTCAAGCCCGAAGACTGGCCCGAATGGATGAGATCCTTCAAAGATTATTAGCGCAAAGAAATCACTCGCATGGAGGTGACCTGTTTCAGTTTTTTACTAAACCACCACATTCCTCAGTTGTTGGGTAAGCAAAATCTCAGATGGGAGGTATTTTGACATGAACATGTTGGATAGACGACAGTTTCTGCGTTTGACCGGCGCCGCTGTAGCCGTGAATCAGTTCGCCTGGGCCGGGCGAACCACCAAAAGGCCGAACATCTTATTTTGTATCTCCGACGATCAAACCTGGCGCCATTGCAGCGCTTACGGCAGCCAGATGGTTCAAACGCCACACTTCGATCGCGTGGCCCGGGAAGGCGTGCTTTTCACCAACGCCTTTGTCTCGGTCCCATCCTGCAATCCTTCGCGTTCGTCGGTTCTGACGGGCATGCCGTTTTACCGCCTGAAAGAGGCCTCGATGAACCATACGCCGTGGGCCGGCGGGTTGAAGGTTTATACCGATAGGCTCGCTTCGGAGGGCTATCACGTCGGCTTTACCGGCAAGGGTTGCGGTCCCACGGATTGGAAAACCGCCGGGCGCGAAACGAATCCGGCCGGCGCCGAATACAACCGACACTTCCACCAGAGCGGTTCGAAAGGAATCTCCAACACAGACTATGCCCGCAATTTCAGGGACTTTTTGGAACAGCGGCCTCAGGGCGCGCCGTTCTGTTTCTGGTATGGGGGCAGGGACCCGCACCGCGTCTTCAAGAAAGGGATCGGCTTGCGCGAGGGCAAAAAGCTCTCCGAGGCGGAAGTTCCTCCGTTTTATCCGGATGCGCCTGAGATTCGCGGCGACCTGCTGGACTACGCCGTTCATACCGAATGGTTCGACGAGCATCTCGGCCGGATGCTGGACACGCTGAAGGAGATCGGCGAACTGGACAATACCCTAATCGTGGTCACGGCGGACAACGGCATGCCTTTCCCTCGATGTAAGGCAACGTGCTACGAATTCGGGATTCACATGCCCTTAGCCGTTCGATGGGGCGACAAGGTCAAGCCCGGCCGGATCGTGGATGACTTCGTTAGCTTCACGGACTTTGCTCCAACCTTCCTCGAAGCGGCCGGCATGCCGGTCCCCGGGAATATGACCGGCAGAAGTCTGCTGCCGGTCTTGCGGTCCGACGGCTCCGGGCAGATCGATCCCAATCGCGATCACGTGGTCGTCGGTGTGGAACGTCACTTCCCCGGCGGCCGCAAAGGCGGCTGGGGCTATCCGATTCGCGCCATTCGCACGGAACAGTATCTCTATATCCGAAACCTCGCTCCGGATCGCTGGCCCGTTGGGGATCCGGACGGACCCGTCTGGCCGGATGACGATCCGACCGGCGGCTTCGGCGATTGCGACGGATCGCCCACCAAGACGTATCTGTGTAACCATAAGCAGGACCAGGCCTATTATTTCGACCTGGCCTTTGGTAAGCGCCCGGCCGAAGAGCTTTATGATATGAAAAACGATCCCTATCAGTTACGGAATCTGGCGGACCGGAATCAATACGCAAAGATCAAAACGGAATTGTCTGCAAAGCTCGAAAAGAATCTCATCAACACCCAGGATCCTCGTGCCCTCGGCAAAGGGCGCGAGCTGGATGATTACGCCCGTAAGTATCAGGAGTGTCTCTAACAGAGAGTCTGTCACGGTTAAGACATCACAAAATGGATCGTCACCCAGTCGGAAATTGTTGACATAGAGATGTCATTTTGATATTATGAGACTCGGCTCTTTCAGGAGGATTTTGAAACAGAAACAAAGCATGCAAAAACACCGTTTTCTGAATTCAAAAAGGAAAACTCGACACATTGCTTAATACTCTGATCGTGGAAAGGCGAAGAAAGTAGTGTCAAGTCATGAAAGGAGAGTTTCATGAAGGGTCCGTTTCCGGTTTTTTAAACGATTTCAAAACGACCCGCGTTTGGGTGCGTGGCCAAAACATAATTCTATAGTCTTTTTGAAGGAGGACAACCATGTACAGAAACCTGACTTTCTTGACGATGGCGTTACTCCTCTGCGGTGTCCAGGCTGACGGGCAAAACGATCCCAATTTAGCCGGATATTGGAATTTTGATGATGGCACGGCGGCGGATTTGTCGGGTAATGCCAACGATGGAACATTTATAGGCAGTGCCGGTTTGAATAGTGATCCGAATTGGGCCTTTGGGGCGACCGGCATGTCCCTGGATCTGAACTACCAGAATCGTAATACCGATTGGATTGAGATCCCGCATAGTGACAGCCTCAACATCACTCATGAGCTGACCCTTCTCGCTTGGATCAGGCCCGACGATATCGAGAATAATGACGGCATCGTTACCAAAGGAACGACGCGTGCGTCCTGGGCCTTGCGATTCAACATTACGAATGGCCTGAGGTTCACCGGCAATGCGGGCTTCAACCTGGAGAATCCCACAGATCCCGATTTCGCGCCCGGGGCCATCGGCACCGGGGACAGGCAGAGTGTGTTCGAGGTGTCGGAAGCCAACGAGCCGGCTGGAATCGATTGGAGCTTTGTCGGTGTGATTTCTGATACCCAATCCCTTCGTTTTATCCTGAACCTGGAGGAAGAGGCGCTACCGGCGGCCTACGTCTTCGCCGAATCCGACGAGCCGCTGATCCTTGGCTGCTATCTCCCCGGCGATGACTATTTTAATGGTCTGATGGATGAGGTGCGAATCTACAACCGCGCCTTGTCTCGACGAGAGGTCATTGCCATCTCCGGATTGGCCGAGAAACCCTTCGAGCCCGAGCCTACAGACGGCGCCGTTGGCGTCACGTCCGGTACCCTGACCTGGGGACGTATCGAGGGTACGGATAAGCTATACCTCGGAACCGATCCCGATGCCTTGACACTTGTCGATGAGGGTACGACCGGCACGTTTACCATCGAAGAGATCGTCACCGGTCAGAGATATTTCTGGCGTGTGGATGTCGAGACTTCTGAAGGTGTCGTCACAGGCGATGTGTGGACGTTTGTGGTCGCAGAGAGTGCCGTCAGCGGTCCCAATCCGTCGGATGGTGCAGAGTTTGTCGGCGTTGATGGACTTTCACTCAGTTGGTTGCCGTCCTTCGGCGCCACGGCTTATGATGTGTACTTTGGCACGAATCCGGATGCTCTGGAAAAGCTCGGCCAGGTCAACGAGACCTTCTATGCGGACCCCGGTCGAACACTGCTCAGCGAGACGCTCCATTATTGGCGGATCGATGCTTTCAAAGACACGGAGGTCGTCACCGGTCCGGTGTGGAGCTTTAAGACAATGCCGATCTTTGTGGTCGAACCGGATTTGGTCGCCTGGTACAAGTTCGAGTTAGGCGAAGGGACACTCGCCGTGGACTGGACGCGAAATGGTAACGACGGTGTGCTGGTCGGCGACACGGCATGGACGGATGAAGGCTATGCCGGCAGAGCATTGCAATTCGACGGCGCTGCGGATTACGTCGAGATTCCACGAGTTGTTCAGGACGACTGGACGATCATGCTCTGGCTGCGTACGGACAATCTGGGGCAGTCATGGCCCGGCCGGCTGGGCACCGTGGATCGTGTACGTAACGGGGTCGGTTTGGTCGATGGCGATGCCGGAGGACCGGCAGAGAATTTCGCGTTCTCGCTCAATGGGGATCAGATCGTCGCCAATTGTATGGCGGACGGCCAGGGCGATGGCGACGCGCTGGCCAGCAATACAAGAATCACCAGCACGGATTGGCATCATGCCGCCTGGACGCGCAACGCCACGACAGGGGATATGGTTCTCTTTATCGATGGTGTACCGGATAACTCGGGCCAGAACGATAAATGGATAGGCACAAAGGACGCCCAGGATTTTATCTGGATCGGCGGATTGCAATTCGGCAACAGGCAACAGTACCTGGACGGTCGGCTCGATGAGGTCAAGTTTTTCACGCGAGTTCTTGATGAGGCTGAAATCCTACTCGAGATGAGACCCGACAAACGTATAGCGTACGCGCCTCAGCCGGTCCCCGGGTCGGTGCTGGATCAGGATATTGGCTTGGGAGCCTGGCGAGGGCGCCACCGCCCACAACGTGCATCTCGGAACCAGCGAGGAGGAGTTGGTGCTTGTCAGTCCGGCTCAAGCTGCCACGGTGTTCGATGCAGGATTACTTGATCAGGCGACCTATTACTGGCAAATCGGTGAGATCCAGGCGGATGGAGCCGAGGTGAAAGGCGACATCTGGAGCTTTGTCGTTGCCGATTATCTGATCGTGGACGATTTTGAGAATTATACGGATAACGATGCTGAGGGCGAAGCCATCTGGCAACACTGGATCGACGGGTTCGGCGTGGTGGAAAACGGTTCGCAAGTCGGCAATTTGATGCCCCCGTATGCCGAGCAGACGATTGTCCATAGTGGTCTTCAGTCGATGCCGTTGGTTTATGACAACTCGGGTTCGGCTACTTATTCACAAGCCGAGCGCACGTTGAGTTCCAGGCAGGATTGGACCCGAAAGGATTCAAAAATACTGAGCGTGTGGTTCAGAGGTTATCCAGATTCGGTCGGCAGTTTCACGGAGTCTCCGGCCGGGATGTACACGATGACGGCTACCGGCGCCGACATCTGGGACACCGCCGATCAGGGCCACTTCGCGTTCAAGACACTCACCGGCGCCGGCTCGATTGTCGCACGGGTTGACAGCGTCGAGAACACGCATGCATGGGCGAAAGCCGGCGTGATGATACGTGAAACGCTGGAGGCCGGCTCCAAGCACGCCTTTGCCTGCGTCACACCCGGCAACGGCGTCGCCTTTCAGGGACGTACGATGACGGATGAAACCAGTTTCACCACGAATGAGGACGGAGTCACCGCACCGCACTGGGTGAAGCTGGAGCGCGATATCGCCGGCAACTTCACGGTTTCACATTCGACCAACGGTTCGACGTGGGTGCCGGTGACGGGCGCGATTCCCAAGAACATTCCGATGGCGTCGAATGTTTACATTGGACTGGCGCTGACCAGTCACGATGAGGCTCAGACCTGCCAGGCCGTCTTCTCCAATGTGATCACTACCGGTAACGTCAGCGGGCAATGGGCTCACCAGGATATCGGCATCATGAACAACGATCCGGAGCCGATGTATGGGGCCGTGTCCAACAGCACCGGCGCACCGGTGGTTGTGTACCACGATGATCCGAGCGCGGCACAAATAGACGTTTGGACCGAATGGGCGATTAACCTTCAGGGATTTGCAGATCAAGGTGTGGACCTGACGCGTGTCAGCAGCATGGCTATCGGCCTAGGCGACAGGGATAATCCACAAGCGGGTGGTTCGGGGAAGGTGTATATTGACGACATCCGGCTATACCGATCGAGGTAAGTTGCCAGCGAGTAGCTGTGGGTTTGAAACATCCAGGTATTCATTCAGGGCCTCGATTCGACGGCAATCTTTGCTTGCAGAGCGATCTGTTTGCGAAAATCAGGATTCCTGTAGTTGAGATAGTAATAAGCTTCAGGCCTACCGATCCATCCGACTTTTCGTTGTCCATCCTCGATGCGCATCCACCAATCGCTATTCTCCGACAAATATCGGCGTTGGGGTTCGAAGTACGATAACATTGTTTGATTGACCCTGTGGAATTCTCGATATGTCAGTAGATCTTCCACAATAATAAGGATTTGGCAATTTTGATTCCATTGGTGATTCTGTCATCAATCAATGAAGGAATTTACGTTGGATTTCTGGTCCTGAAGAGGGTATTATTGGGTAAAATACAAATCTACGGGGTAACAACTGCGATTGATACTCCACGCGTCACAGAGGCCAATAGCGTCATCCATTGGGCGGGAGGCTTCTCTCACAAGAACGAATGGTATAGCAGTAAGGATCAGAAAATGAAACAAGTTATAATCGCCTTAGGATTATTCGCAATAAACCTATCTCAGACTTTTTCGTTCCATCCCTGTAACGCCAGTGAACAAGCACCAGACGGATTCCCTTATGTGCTACCCAAAGAAAAACCCGATCGCGCGCTCAGTGCCGCTATGAAACGCAACTACACGGCCTACCTGGCGCCTCGCCCGGAACACAACGAATTGTATTCCCAGTTCAAATATACCGAGTTGCATGGCTTCGATTACAACGACCACGATGGGACAATTTCGCGTCGCGATCCTTCCAAGGTGATCTTTGCGAACGGCAAGTACTATGTATGGTACACCCACCGACACACGCCCACCCCTCCGCAGGGAGCAAAGAAATGCACCGATATCATTCCGTCCACTGATTGGGATTTGGCGGATATCTGGTATGCGACCAGTAAAGACGGTTTCGCCTGGGAAGAGCAGGGGGTGGCCGTACCGCGTCCGGTCAAACCCCATGTGAGATGGCGTTCGGTGACGACGACCGACATCCTGGTCTGGAAGGGCAAGTATTACCTGTACTACCAGGGATTCATGCAGGCTAGTGGGACCCGGGGAGACGACTGTCCGGTGGCCGTGTCTTATGCCGATTCTCCCGACGGTCCCTGGACTCCATACAATAAGATCGTCATCCCGAACGGGGCTGAAGGCGAGTGGGATAAATACTCCATTCATGATCCCTACCCCCTGGTGTACAAAGGGAAGATATACCTGTATTACAAATCCGATTGCGATGGCGATCCCAGACTCGTGCGCATGCAGGGGCTGGCGATCGCCAACCATCCTTTGGGCCCGTTTAGGAAACATCCGCTAAACCCGGTGATCAACTCAGGACACGAAACCACGCTGTTCCTATTCAAAGATGGAATTGTCGCGTTAGTGATCAGAGACGGTAACGAGCACAACACCGTGCAGTTCGCCAAAGACGGTGTGAATTTTGAAATTGCATCGATTGTGGAACTTATGCCTGCTGCGGCCGGACCTTTTGTACCGGACGCCTTTACCGACACAAAAAACGGCCGGGGGATTACATGGGGACTATCGCATTTTACAAATGTCACAACCTGGGACAAGAATCATGCGGCACTTGCTCGATTCGATTGCGATTTGAGTCTGGATTTGGACGATCCGCAAATGAAAAGACACCACGTCTATCACAAGCCGGAAGTCTATTACAGACAGGGCCTGACCCCGCGGCAGCGAAAACGAGTTATGGAGGAAAATCGCAAGCGGAGAGACCAGTAACAGCGTATTTCAACGACATGCGATCATTTGTCTTCTGATTGCATCACAAGTACACAACGCTCGAATTCGGATTGGATTGAATGATGAAAACATTTTTCACGTTAGCTTCCGGCATTCTGCTTACTGTTGCCATTTCTCACAATGCCATGGCACAAGAGAACGGCAAGCGTGAGTACCTTCAGGCTATAGAACATACCAGGACGTTGCCGGAACCGCCGGCGGGCTTCAAATGGGCCGTAAATCCGGACTTTACGGATGAATTCGAAGGAGATCAGCTCGATGCGGAGAAATGGTACGACAAGAGTCCGTATTGGAAGAATGGAAGACCCCCTGCGACTTTCAAAGCCTACAACGTCAGTGTGGAAAATGGCTGCTTGCGCATAAAGAACAGCCGACTCAATCCTACCGAAGAAAACGACGGAAAACCAGGAACGAAGTATTCCTATGCGGGAGGCGCCGTCACCTCAAGAAGCGACCAAGCGTGGTACGGTTACTACGAAGTGCGCATGAAGGCGTCTCGGACACCTATGTCTTCCACCTTTTGGCTGAAGAACCTGGCTGCTGGTATAATACCGGAACGTGAAACCGGCATTATTGAGGAGATCCTTCTTCACAATCGATTCAACAATCCACAGGAATCGTATCTGGTTTGGGATCATGTCCTGTACGATTATGTAATCCGGGAACCCAATATCGAACTGATGCTCAATACCCAGGCTGTGGAAGCGAACATGTCCGGCTCGAAGATAATCTCCGCGCGTTGCTGGCAGTTGTGGCGCATGTCAAAGGAAGATGGGTAAGTCTTGGATCTTTGGAAAATAATTAGAGACGGTTGATTAAATTTAAGTTTGATCATATAAAAACAACGGCCGTCAAAATCCGAATGAAAGAAACGTACGGATACAAAAACGCCAAACTGTTCGAAATCCGTTGTTACGAATCCTGATGATACGTTTTGGTCCTACTATGAGAAAACTAATAAACATCTTTTTTTTCCTCGCAATAGCATACAGTAGTCACGCCGCGGACAAACCCAATATCATACTTTTTTTTGTGGATGACCTGGGCTGGTCCGATTTGGGGTATCGCAATCCTGTGTTTGAGTCCCCCAATATTGACACATTGGCACGGGAAGGGCTCAGCTTCGAGCAAGCATATATTGCCAGCCCGACCTGCAGTCCGAGTCGCGCCACTTTGCTGACCGGCAAATCGGCACGTCCAATTACGGGCATCCCCGTTCCTACTATCCGCCGTACTTCAAAAACTCAGTTGTCTTAGCCGACGAAAAAGAACGCTACCTGACCGATAAACTGACCGATGAAACAGTTAAGTTTATCGAGCAATATGATAAGGCACAGCCTTTCATGATTTCGTTCTGGTACTATTCATATAGACGAGGATGGCACGTGTTTCTGTCGGCATTGCATTGCGGCGGCGAGAGAGTCGGGATTCGACCTGCAGGCGGCCATTCCTATTCTACAGGCGGACAAGAACGCCCAACCTAGCGGGACAAATGGCTGACGTTCAGGCGAGAGTCCAGCACGAAATTCTACCGCTTGATATCCGAGAAGATCAGGCAGGAGAATCCGAAATGTCACCTGCGCTACAATGTCTCAGGCGCTTACGACGTCAGGATAACCTATTTCGATGAGAAGAACAACAAGGGGCTTTCTAATGAGTCCGATCACAAATCCTCGCTAAGGAAGTAAACAAATCAAGATGATAATCTCAATTGTTATTGCTCTGGTATCTCTCGGTATCGTTGCCGAAGCTAAAGAGACGAAGAATAACCGTCCCAATGCGCTCTTCATTGCCGTTGACGATCTGAACAATAGCGTTGAAGGCATGAACGGAGAAACAAGCGTTCATACTCCGAACATCAGCAGGTTAGCGGAATGGGGACAGCCAGAGCGTCCGCCCAACGTGATCGTGATCCTCACGGATGATCAGGGCTATGGCGATTTGTCCTGCCACGGTAATGCCGAAAGAGTCAAAGGATACTGCACGGATGTCTGGTTTAATGAAACGGTCAAGTTTGTTGAGAAGAACAAGGATAGGCCGTTGTTTATCTATCTACCGACCAATGCAGCGCATGGGCGTCGGTTTCGGCAATGAAGACTTTGTTCTCGGCAATGACCGGCGCGCTGAGTCTGGTCTTGAATTTAGTTTTCCACAACGGCATCAGGCCTTCGGTCGGCACTTTCGTCTTTGTGCCCGCAAAGCGACGCGCATCTTGCCGGTAGGTCGGCCAGGGGGGGCGTCGGATTTATGGCTCTTGATGTAGACCGTGACTTGTTCCCAATCGGGATAGTCCAGCGTCCAAAGCACAATGCCGTTAAAGGCGCTGCGGGCCATCAGCTTCCACTTGGCAGGTAGCAGAGGATTCTCTGCGGTCTCGGTGTCTTCGATGGTGAACAGGCGACCACCGGAGGAGACCATGCTGGAGATGGTCGCCGCTCCGAGGTGCGCGCGCGTCCAAGCCGGACCCGAAACCCACTGCACATGACGAGGCGGCCCCACCACCGTATCTTGTGCCACGCAATTGTTGTCGGCCCCGCGCAGGTACTGCGGCCACTCGTCCATTTCCTCGGGATAGGGCTTGGTTATCTTCTTTCCGTTGATAACCGCAACGCCATAGGGCGCGACCACCCTTTCAACTTCGGAACTCGGAACATCGAATCCAGACCTCACAATCAGTAGATTCACTAGTGCCGTTTCCAGTTAGTCAGTTTCGCACGGTTCATATTTTTTAAGCTACTTTCTTGTGAGCACGACGATACGATTTCCATTTTTCAACACTAATGTCACGGGAGCGATTACGCCAACTAAGGT
>Ga0272442_10003457_pt1 | contig 22150 bp, 22 predicted proteins | sample SSMForm2O_FD_200262 | JGI IMG/M metagenome (GOLD analysis project Ga0272442, IMG submission 200262) | Marine sediment archaeal communities from Little Sippewissett salt marsh, Falmouth, MA, United States - SSM-Form-2O | ecosystem: Environmental > Aquatic > Marine > Wetlands > Sediment ...
CCTATTTTAAAAAGGACCAATATCAGGAAGCGATAATATCTGCTCAGAATTTTATCTTTGATGCAAATGAGAAAGACAAAATAGAAACCTCATATTTCCTCATTGCTGAATCCTATATAAAACAGCATTATTATTCGAAAGCTCTATCGACCCTTGAATTCCTAAGAAATTCCGAATTTATCGAAAATAGCATTCCTTTACTTCATTTTAAAATAGGTTATTGTAATGAGATGCTGGGAAAATATGATCAAGCAATCGCCGCTTACAAAAAACTCAAAATTGAATATCCTTATCATCAATATAGTTATCAAGCTGAAAACAGGATCTATAAACTTTCTGGCGAGGATAACAAAATCTCCACTAAAGAATTGCAAGAATTTCAGGAAATAGAGCCTGAGCTAGAAATAACTGAGAAACCAGATTTTACTATAGAAGAAAAACCTCAACAGGAAGAACCAGAAGAGACAGTACCCATTAAAAAAAGTTACCTTCAGGTAGGGGCATTCAGCAGCAGAAAAAATGCTATATCGCTTGCAGATGAAATAGATGGATTAATCAAAGTTGAGCGTATAATCTTTATCAAAAAACTTAAAGGAAAGGATCTTCACGTTTTAGCTTATGGTCCTTTCTCTTCAGAATCTGATCTGATAACTGTTAAAAACATATTAAAATCAAGCGGATACAATTCTTTCAAAATCAACAGGTATTAGCATTGAGCGGTAAAACAAAATTTACTCCTATGCTGAAACAGTTTCTGGAGATTAAAAATCAGCATCCTGACAAATTGATCCTTTTCAGAATGGGAGATTTTTACGAGACTTTTTTTGACGATGCTAAATTAGCCTCTAAAATTCTGGGAATAACTTTAACTGCCCGAAATAAAAAAGCAGAATCTCCCGTACCATTGGCAGGTTTTCCTTATCACGCTTTGGATAATTATCTGGAAAAGCTGGTAAAAAATGGTCTTAAGGTTGTAATCTGCGAACAGGTGGAAGATCCTAAACAGGCAAAAGGTTTAGTAAAAAGAGACATCATTGATATCATTACCCCAGGTGCGATTATTAACGAAAACCTAATCGGTAAAGTTGAGAATAACTTCCTTTGCTCTTTGGTTTTTAATAGTAAAAAAAACAATCTAGGTTTAGCATTTATAGATGCTTCCACCGGAGATTTTTTAGTTACCCAAATAAAATCAGATCAACTTCGGGGAGAATTAACCAGACTTAGACCTTCAGAAATCCTGATGAGGGATGAAGAAACACGTTCACAATTGGATAGATTAAAGCTCGAATACGAACCAACAGTTACAGTCTACGAAACCTGGTATTTTGAAGTTGAGGAAGCAGAAAAACTGCTAAAAAATCATTTTGCGGTAAATTCTTTGGAGGGTTTCGGATTACAAAATAAGGATTTGGCAGTAACAGCTGCAGGTGTGAGTCTTTCTTATATAAGATCTTTGAAAAAGGACGAACTAAAACACCTTAGTAACATAAGATTTTATTCCCTTGCGGATTACATGCAAATTGACGATGTCACTTGCCGCAATTTGGAACTGAACAGATCTTTAAGAAACAATTCCCGCTCCGGTAGTTTGATTGCGGTCCTGGACCAAACCCAGACCCCTATGGGAGCAAGAAAATTGGCACAATGGCTACTCCATCCATTGCTCTCTGAAACTAAAATCTATCAAAGATCTAATGCTGTAAGGATCTTCAAAGAGAATTATCAGATCACAGCAGAATTGAGAAATATCCTCAAAGAAATCGGTGACCTAAGCCGTTTATTAGCTAAATTGGGTACCAAACGTATTAATCCGCGAGATGCCATCGCTCTTAAGAATTATTTGGAATTCGCTCCCGAGATTAGAAGTTTGCTTAATGAGCTCAATGACCCGCTGATCAAGCAATATTCAGAACAGATAATGGATTATTCCCCTGTAACTAAAATCATTACAGAAGCAATTGTGGAAGAACCACCCTTACAAATAAATGATGGCGGTATAATAAAAGATAATTATAACGAAATGCTCGATGAACTTCGCAATATCAGCAAAAATGGGAAAAGTTGGATAGCGAGACTAGAGGATTATGAGCGAAAAAAAACTGGTATAAGTTCTCTTAAAGTCAATTATAACAGAGTATTTGGTTATTACATCGAAGTTACTAAAACTCATAAAGATAAAATACCCGATTATTATATCCGTAAGCAAACTTTGGTCAATTCGGAACGGTACATTAGTCCCGAATTAAAAGAATATGAAGCCAAAGTACTTGGAGCTGAAGAAAGAATAAAAAATCTTGAATATGAATTATTCCAAGAGATACGGAAGAAATTATTTGTGCATATCATTACAATTCAGAATTATGTAGAAACAATCTCTCTAGTTGATGTCTTAGCTAATTTTGCCCACATGGCTTATCAAAACAATTATCAGCAACCTTTCTTTAATAAAGAAGGAATACTTAATATAAAAAACAGTCGCCACCCTGTGATCGAAAAAATCCTGGATACTGAAGAATTTATTCCCAACGATATTTATCTGGATAAGAATGAAACCAGAATAGCCCTGATCACAGGGCCCAACATGGCGGGTAAATCTACCTATCTTCGCCAGGTTGGATTACTTGCTATAATGGCACAAATAGGAAGTTTCATTCCTGCTGAGAAAATTTCTATGCCCGTTTTCGACAAGATATTTACCCGAGTAGGTGCTTCTGATAATCTAACCATGGGACAAAGTACATTTCTGGTAGAAATGCTTGAAACAGCTAATATTCTCAACTCTGCAACTCCTGATTCTTTGATCTTACTGGACGAGATAGGTAGAGGTACCAGTACTTTTGATGGCCTTAGTCTGGCCTGGGCTATTGTAGAATACCTGCACAATAATCAAAAGATCCGGGCAAAAACTCTTTTTGCCACTCATTACCATGAGCTTACAGAGTTGGAGAATGTCCTGACTGGAGTAAAGAACTATAACATTATCGTTAAAGAATGGAAAGAAAAGGTTATTTTTCTTCGAAAGATCGAACGTGGTTCAGCCGATCAAAGCTATGGCATACAAGTAGCGCGGTTGGCTGGAATCCCAGCTCGAGTGATACGTAGAGCAAATCAGATCCTGAACAATCTTGAAGAACATGAAATAAGTCCTCAGGGGTTATCAGCTAATGCCAGGAAGCAATTAGCCCAAGGTAGCTATCAGATGAATATTTTTGATAGCGTCTATGAAAAAATGAAGGATCAGGAAAAGATAATCGAAGAACTCGGTGAACTGGATATCGAAAATCTTACTCCTTTGGAAGCCCTCAAAAAGCTGTCTGAACTGCAAAAGAAAATATTGGAATGATACTTATCAGCGCTTGCCTGGCAGGAATCAATTGCAAATACGATGGCTCCAACAATTTGAACCAAAAAGTTATTAACCTTTTGAAGACCGAGCAAGCGGTGCTGGTATGTCCTGAGCAATTAGGTGGTCTACCGACCCCCAGATATCCTTCTGAGATCAAGGGTTCAAAAGTGTATGATCAAAACGGCAAAGATGTCAGTCTAAACTTCAAAAAAGGAGCTTTTGAAACCCTAAGAATCGCCCAATTGTGTGGATGTAAAAAAGCTGTTCTGAAACAGCGGTCTCCCTCCTGTGGTAAAGAATGGATCTATGATGGTTTGCATAGAGAAAAACTAATTAGAGGGGAAGGTATTACAGCGCACCTTTTAAAAAAACATGGGATTAAAATCATCTCTGAAGAAGATCTTTGATAAAAAAATACTCTTAACATTGATAATTATTAGCATTATTATTGGATTAATTAGCAAATTTTATTCCGGTAAATATTGTAACTGGGTTAACAATTCTTTAAGTGGTTATATATGTTTATTTCTGGTGCCTGGCTTTTGCACTCATATTCTGGAAATCAAATCCAGTAAAGATAGTAATTATGGTAATTCTCATAACTTCACTGTTGGAATTCTTGCAGATGATTGATAATGATTTCCTCAGAACTATAAGAAAAAATTTAGTCGGAAGGATATTAATCGGAACTACCTATAATCCCAAGGATTTCTTTTATTATTTTTTAGGTGCTTGTGTAGCTTTGTTTACTTTATTGAGAATAAAAAGACCGCGTCCTGAAAACCAGGAACGGTCTTAAAGAATTTATATCAAAACCTGCTATTTACCTTTTTTCTTATGACGGTTTTTGCGAAGTCTTTTCTTTCTTTTGTGATTAGATATCTTGTATCTTTTTCGTTTTTTTCCGCAGGGCATCAATCCTCCAGCAGGTTATTTTAGAATTTTCTGATTAGCGTCGTCCACTTCTTCCTTAAATGCTCGCGAGAATTTAAAAGTAGGAACTACACGGGCTGGAACTTGAACCTTTTCTTCGGTCTTGGGATTTCTGCCTATTCTTTCTTTTCTAACTTTCAGTTTGAAAGTTCCAAATCCTCTGATTTCAATATGTTTTCCATCTTTCATCGAATCTTTAACAGCATCAAGAAAGGCATCAACTGCTAAAGCAACATCTTTGCGAATTATACCAGTCTCAGCTGAAACTATTCTTACTAAATCTGCTTTTGTCATCTGCAATCTCCTTCTTTTTAAATATATGAGATGCACCTACTTTAAAAACAACCATAATCTGTCAAGCACTTTTTACGTAACTTACAATATTTTAAGCTTTTACAATATCTATTAATCTTTAAAGCCCTTTTTTGATTTTTAACCCTGCACAAAAGTAGGGTTGGGATGATAGTTTTGGACATTTATTTATTGACATAAGCATAAATATTTATTATGTGGAAAAGATTAAAACTAAAATGAGTTTAGAGGAATTAATTGAAAACTATTTATGATTTTGGATTGATAGGATGCGGAAGGATATCTGAGAAACATTTCGAAGCTATAGCTAATATTAAGGATGCCAGAATAATTTCATGTTGTGACATCGTTGAGCAAAAGGCGATAGAAGCTGCCAGCAAATATAATATTCCTTCCACCTATAAAGATTATGTTAAGATGCTTGATAGGGAAAAACTAGATGCTGTTTTGATCTGTACACCTAGCGGTCTTCACCCTGAAATGGGTATAAAAGCAGCTTCCCGAAAAATAAATGTAGTTACAGAGAAACCGATGGCAATAAATTTGAATTCTGCGGATGAATTGATCAAAGCTTGTGAGGAACATGATGTTAAGCTTTTTGTGGTAAAGCAAAATAGGCTCAATCCATCAATCCAGATATTAAAAAAAGCGATTACAAAAAGAAGATTCGGTAAATTATTCAGCGCTAATGCTACCGTTAGGTGGACCAGACCCCAGGCTTATTATGATCTTGCATCATGGAGGGGGACCTGGAATTATGACGGGGGAGCTTTTCTCAATCAAGCCTCTCATTACTTCGATCTGATTCAGTGGCTAATGGGTGAGGTAAAAAGTGTCATAGCAATGACAACTACGATAAATCACGATATCGAGACTGAAGATGAAGGTGCCGGGATAATCCAGTTCCAAAATGGAGCTATCGGAGTTGTTGAAGTAACTATGAATATTTTCCCAAAAAATCTGGAAGGTTCAATTACCATAATGGGAGAAAAAGGTACAGTTAAAATCGGGGGTATAGCAGTTAATAAAATCGAACACTGGGAATTTTTAGAATATGATGACGACGATAAACTCATTGAAATCTCTGCTACAGATCCGCCTAATGTTTATGGTTTTGGTCACCAGGGCTACCTCCAGAATGTAGTTGATACTTTGAAAAACCTTGCTCAAGCTGAAACAGACGGTTTAAGTGGGAGAAAATCTCTTGAAATCATACTGGCAATGTATGAATCCGCCAGGACAGGGAAAAAAGTTGAACTTCCCTATATTCCTAATAATAAGAGGTAATCTTGCTAGTACAGGAATATTTTAAGACTAGAAAGAACTTACTCGAGAAATCTTTGGATAAGCATTTACCCCCTGTAAGTCAATATCCATCTCAACTCCACAAAGCAATGCGTTATGCTGTTTTCAGTGGAGGTAAAAGACTCAGACCTATCCTATTTTTTGCCACTTATGAAATGTTGATCGGTCGGAAAAACATTAATCGGCTTGAGCGTCTTTTACCAATTGCTTGTGCTATCGAATTTGTGCATACCGCTTCCTTGATCCATGATGATCTTCCCAGTATAGACAATTCTACTGAAAGACGAGGAAAGGCAAGTTGTCATATTAAATACGGAGATGCAACTGCAATTTTAGCTGGTGATGCTCTTATCACTAAAGCAATTGAGATCTTGACAGAAATCAAGAATAAAAAGGTATCCCTGAAATGTATCACCATTCTCACCCGCGCTATGTCTACCCGGGGAATGATCGGAGGTCAAGCTGTCGATATCTTATCAGCAAAAAAGAAGATTAATGTCAACACCCTTCGTTATATTCACCTTAAAAAAACAGGAGCTCTACTACAAGCAGCTATGGAGTTGGCTTGCATAGCCAATGATGCTGAAGAAAACGTAACAATCACATTGGGAAATTTCGCCCTAAATCTGGGATTGGCATATCAGATCGTAGATGATATCCTTGATGAAGTAGGTAATTTTGACATTCTGGGCAAAGAACCAGGCGAAGACAGCAGGAACAATAAAGCCACTTACTCGAACCTCATTGGGTTGGAGAAATCTAAGAAAACCGCAGAAAAATTACTTAGGGATGCTTATAATCTGATAAAAAACATGAAAAATAACGATATTTTGATCGAATTTGTAAACATGATCAAAGATCGTCTACCATAAGATGGCTTATCTTAAGATAATCCGACCCTTAAATTGTGTCTTTGTTGCCCTAACAGTAACCTTCGGTGCTTTCTTTAAAAATCAGCTACTTTTTTCAATGACGGTTGGTGCAGCCATGCTCTCCGCAGTTTTCATAGCTGCAGGAGGTTATGTTATAAACGACTATTATGACATCGAAATCGACCGGATTAACAAACCAAAAAGAGTTCTACCGACAGGTAAAATGTCTCCTGGAACTGCTTATCTATTCGCCTGGATCATGTTTGCCTTGGGATTGGGAATAAGCTACTTCACTAAGAATAACTATTGCTCCCTGATTGCAGTATTCAACATTATTGTTCTTTATCTTTATGCAAAAAATTTTAAGAAGAGTCTTCTCTTAGGTAATTTTATGGTGGCATATGCAGCAGCTTCCACTTTTATTTACGGAGGATTGGCTCTTAATAACCTTAAAAATTCAATCGTAATCGCGGTTTTTGCTTTTATCTATACCTTGCTTAGGGAGTTGATTAAAGATATGGAAGATATAGATGGGGATCGTCGTTCTCAGGCCCAAACCCTTCCAGTAAAAATAGGTAATAAAAACACACTTGTACTCACTCTCATTCCTTTGGTCTTGATCCTGGCATTTAGCATATATTTATTCCTTATTGACTATTTTTCTAAAGTTACATTCATTTTATTCATTGGTTTGATCTTATTACCCTTACTGGTTTTCTTTTTCTATGTCTTCCCGGGAAAAATAAAAAAAAAGTTGGCACAAGTTTCCATAGCTATGAAGATTGACATGTTTGTTTTATTAATACTTTTGTGGTTAAGTTGGTACTATTGATGAAAACGTACGAAAAGCTGCTCTCATTAGCAGCAAAAAAAGCAAATTATCTTTGTTTGATCGATCCGGATAAGATTGATGCTAAACAAGCAAAAAAGTATGCCCAGTCCTGTGAAAATAATGGAGCTGATGGAATTCTGGTAGGTGGAAGCCTGATGCTGAAAAATAATTTTGAAACAAATCTTAAGATCATTAAAGAAAGTGTTTCCATCCCTGTTCTGATTTTTCCAGGCATATTTAATTTCGTTTCACCCCATGCGGATGCTCTGCTTCTTTTGAGTGTCATTTCCAGTAGAAATCCTCAGATGCTTATCGGAGAACACGTAAGAGCTGCTCCTCTCATCTATCATTATGGACTGGAAGCTATTGGTACAGCATATATGCTTATCGAATCAGGTAATAATACTTCCGTACATTTCATGAGCGGAAGTCTGCCTATTCCAAGGAACAAATCCGATATTGCAGTTGCTCATGCCCTTGCCAGTCAGTATCTTGGCTTCAAAATCATCTATCTAGATGCAGGAAGTGGAGCCAGACATCCCATTCCAAATGAAATGATTACTAAGATAAAAACTTTTACTAACCTGCCAATAATTCTCGGAGGTGGCATTAAAACACCAGCGGAAGCTGCAGAAAAAGCCTCCGCAGGTGCTGATTTTATCGTCACTGGAGATATTCTTGAAAAGCAATGGGATGAAAGTCTAATCCGAGATTTTGCTCAAGCTATTCATTCCGTGAAAAGGTAATGATTGATATCCACACTCACTTATTACCAGCATGTGATGATGGATCACCAGACCTTGAAACCACTTTATCTTATCTTGATAAAATCTCCCAGGAAGGTGTGAGAGACCTTTTTTTTACTCCCCATTATTTCTTAAACATCTATGACTTTGAGCTTGCAAAAATAAAAAAAAATTTCCAAAGAACCAAAAAGGAAACACTTAATAGAAAAATTCCATTAACTCTACATCTGGGAGCTGAGATCTATCTTGATGATCAGACTTACGAAGATATCGATTTCAAAAACCTTACTCTGGGAAAAACAAGTTATCTCTTAATAGAAACAAATATGAAAAAATTATCAGATAATTTTTACCTTTTGATCTATAAATTAGTGAAAAATGGATACAAACCCATTCTTGCTCATCCAGAAAGGTATGCTTTTATCAAATCTAACATCGGACTTGCTGAAGATTTTATTCATAAAAACATTTATATCCAAGTCAATGCAGGTAGCCTATTAGGGGCGTATGGCAAATCAGCAACCAAAGCTGCCTGGCAACTTCTGGAAAAAGGATTCGTTCATTTTCTTGCTTCAGATGAGCATACGGGTGGTGAAGATTATTTTTTGAGTAAAATCAAAAAACTGGTGGAGACAAAATTTGATGATTATACTTTTGAATTATTGACTAAGATCAATCCTCGTCGATTACTTCTGGATCAAGACATTGAATATTTTTATCTTAAAGAAGATCCCCAGGCTACAAAAAACATGTTACGAAGAATTTTTGAATTATTATTTAAAGGATGACAAATAAAATCCTCATTACAGACATAGATAACCTAATTGGGAAAAGACTTGTATCTACCTTTTCCATGAAAGACTACCAGATAACTTGTTTTACAAGAGATTCCAGAAAAACAGCATCTGAATTTCCTGATCTTGAACTCAATCTTATTGAATTAGATATCACAGATATAAAAGCCTTAAAAACAAAACTTGAGAAACTAACCCCTGAATTGATAATCAATCTCAACTTAAACAGAATTAAAAAAAAAATCAACTCCCTTCAAACTATCCTAGATGCCGTTGAACAACTTATCCTCTGTGCTATAAAAAACAAAGCCAGATTTATTCAGGTGATGCCTATAATATCCCCTACCAAGAAAACAAATTTCAGATCTGATCTACAAAACTCAAAAAATACCGTTAGATTTGATTCCTATTTTGAGTATGTTACTTTTGAGATAAATCGTATTATCATGAAATACATTTTATATAATTTGGATGCAATTGTGATTAAATATATGACTTTATACGGAGATTTTCGGGATAACTTGATCTGGGAAATTGCCATAATGATTAAAAGAAATCAACTGTTTTTATCAACAAGTGAAAATCAGCTTCAACTCTGTTATCTTGAAGATCTTATCGACATCATCAAAAAAACTTCCGAAGGTGATTATAATTGTGGGGCAACCGTTATTGCTTCTGATCTAAAACCCGTCAGTATATATGAACTAGCAGATAAAATCCATCAATTTTTAAAAGCTACTCCTTTCCCTGAGAGTAAAATAAAGAAAGAAAGATTTTATCAATTTTACCTTAAAATAATGAAATTTTTCCGTCCTGAATTTAACCTTCCTTATCTGCTCGAAGATACTTCTGTTTCCATTAAAGAAGATCAACCTGCTAATACAGTAATTGTAAGGAAATCAGCAACTATAAATGTTCTGAAACAATTGTTGCCCTTTTTGATCAAGAAATTGGGGGATTAAAATTGAAGTTATTAATAACCGGATGTACGGGATTTATCGGAAAACATCTAACAAAATTTCTGTATCATAAAGGTTACGATCTTACCTGCCTGATAAGGAAAACAAGTAATACCAGCAATATTGAAGATCTTAACATAAGATTTATAGTTGCTGATCTCACAGATAAAGCAAACCTGGAAAATCTTCCCGATGATATAGAAACAGTAATTCATCTAGCTGCTCAGGTAGATTTTTCCGCTGTATCTGATAAGGTTTATAAAAATATGATAGAAACAAATGTAAATGCTGTTGAAAATTTGTTTAAGGTCATGAATAAAAAAAGTACTGATTTTAAGCGTTTCATCCATTTCAGTAGTTTAGCGGCTCTTGGTTTTAGAAGAGGTATAAAGGTAAACAATCAAACCAAAGCAGATCCCGAAACCTTATATGGGAAAAGTAAATTAGAAAGCGAAAACCTTCTCAAGCAGTTATGTAAAGATTTTGATAAAGAGCTTGTTATAATCAGACCCAGTCTTGTTTATGGGGAACAGGATTATAAATCCGATTTTCTGCAGTCCGTGCGCTTGATAAATAAAGGGATCTTCCCAGTTTTTGGTAATGGCAATAACATTATGTCACCCTTCATATACATAGAAGATCTTTGTGAAATCTGTTACAGATTTGTTGAAAGTAAAACAACCGGTTCTTATATCTGTGCTATGGACGAAGGTTTTTCCATTAACGAATTTGTAAAAATTCTATCAAAAATATTAAATAAGAAAAGGGGAGCGATCAGGGTACCTACCTGTTTGGGTCAAGCTTTGATATTTCCTCTGGAAATAATCTCAAGAATTTTAAACAAACCTGCTCCCCTCACCAGAAAAAGGATCAAAGATTTAAGTCTGGACAGAAAATTTAAAAACATTCATACAGACTTAAAGAAAGCAATAGACTATGTGCCCCAAAAAACACTGGAAGAGGGCGCAACCAGTACAATCAGCTGGTATCGTTTAGAAAAGTTGATCTAAAATATGGCTATACCGATCATAAAGACCTGGATGAGATACTTCAGCAAAGATAACGATGAAGGTTTGGGCTCCAGTTATGAAAGAATCCTGGTTAATAATCTCCTCCAGGAACTGATTAAAGAATTTGGAATAACCAGTATTCTGGAGGTACCGGTATTTGGCTTTACCGGCATAAGCGGGATAAATTCTATGGGATTAGCGAAAATGGGTTTGAAGATCTGTTTGGTGGACAACAACCCAGAAAGAATAACATTTATCAAAAATATTTGGCAAGAGACAACTTTGAAAGCCGATATATTCTGTTGTGACAGCTTCAGCGAATTACCTTTTTCTGAAAATAGTTTTGATCTTTCCTGGAATTATGCTTCTCTCTGGTTTGTTGATGATCTGACAAATTTTCTTAATGAACTCAATCGTTTAACAACCAAACTTATTGTAATCTTTGTTCCTAATAGAACAGGATTAGGTTATCTATCACAAAAGTATTTTTCCGGAGCTGAATTTGTAAAATATCTTAATGAAAAAGCTATCATTCCTAAGAATATAATCCGGATAATGAATAAAAATCAATGGAAACTTGTTCGGAGAGGCTTTATAGACAATCCCCCCTGGCCCGACATAGGTATGTCTAAACACGAGTTTTTAAAATTATTTGGATTGTCTTTTCTAATTAAAACGGAAAAGGAATCCAAAGCTCGAAATTGTATTCTTGATTATTATAAAGGTATTGATCCCGACTTCAAAAACAGAATGCTAAAACATAACTGGTTCGAAAAAATTGCCCCTACTTTCATAAAATTCTTCTGGGCTCATCATAAATATTTGATCTTCAGAAAAACCTAGATTTTTTCATTAACTCAGCGATATATTCTCATTTATTTTTTATTTTTCCTTATTTAACAAAAGTTACTTTTGACAAAAAATCAATAATATCTGGTTTTGAACAGCGGATATAATTTATATTGTTTACTATGAAAAATAATAAGTTAAATTGGTTGATCGGGATAATCATTGGAATTGTATTTCTTATTCTCTGGTTGAGGATAGTTGATTGGTCAGAATTCTTTGATTATCTACGTAACTTTGAATTAAAGAAAGTTCTAATATTCTCTATATTTTATCTTTTGGCTTATTTCTTACGGAGTTTGCGCTGGAAAATTATTCTAAATCCAATAAAATCTATTAATCTCTGGCAAATTTATTTAATTTTTATGCAAGGAGTTCTGATAAATTTCCTAATTCCGATCAGGGCTGGAGAGTTGACTAAATCTTTTATACTAAAAGTTAAATATAAAATCAGAGTTTCGGACAGTTTACCAACAATTTTTATTGATAAATTAATGGATATGTTTCCGATTGTTCTAATTTTAGTAAGTATTCCCCTATTTTCTTTGAGATTAAATAACATGATCTTTTTTATAATAGTATTGTTATTTTTGATATTTATCATCCTTTTGGTATTTTTGTATTTTGCTGTGAATCATAGGGTTAAAGCACATAATTTAATTACAAAATTACTGAGTATTTTCCCCTCAAGATATCGATCAAAGATTGAAGGATCATTTCAGAATTTCATCGTTGGTATGTCTATAATGCAAAAACGAACTCGTGATTCAATGATTGTATTTTTCCTAACTTTTCTAGCCCTCATTTCAGAAGCTCTTTATATTTATATTGTCTTTCTTTCATTCGGAGCTTCCGCGAGTTATCAGATCATTTTATTTGGATATACTTTGATGAATCTTACCTATATACTGCCTACCCCACCAGGACAGATAGGTTCCAATCAATTCATGTGGGTATTAATTTTTTCATTCGCCTTGGGTATAAATGAAAATCTTACCAGTGCAGCAGTAACTTTTTCTCACTTACTTACAACAATTCTCATTATGCTTATAGGGATAATATCTTTTCTTGCCTTAAAAATAAATTTTAGAGAATTGGTTATAAATAATAAATAAAATTTCAACAGGGGTATTAATGGAAAAAAATAACGTTGAAGTATTAGAAAGGTTAGTGGAATCTAAGAAAGCTATCTTAAAGGAAATATCAAAGATAATCGTTGGTCAGGAAAAAGTAATCGAAGATTTTTTAACAGCTCTTTTTGCAAATGGACATTGCTTATTGGAAGGAGTACCGGGATTGGCGAAAACCCTTCTCGTATCGACAATGGCAGAAGTACTGAAAATGAAATTTAACCGTATTCAATTTACACCTGATTTAATGCCATCAGATATAACTGGCACCGACATTCTGGCAGAGAGTAAAACAGATGGTAAAAGATACTTTGAGTATATCAAGGGACCGATTTTTTCGAACATCATCCTGGCTGATGAGATAAACAGAACTCCTCCCAAAACCCAGTCAGCACTCTTACAAGCTATGCAGGAATACAAAGTTACAGCTGGTAATAACACTTATCAACTGGAACCTCCTTTTCTGGTCCTAGCAACTCAGAATCCGATAGAGCAGGAAGGTACCTATCCCTTACCGGAAGCTCAATTAGACCGTTTCATGTTCAACATTTACATAGATTATCCTTCTTATGAAGAAGAGAAAGAAATAGTAACCAGAACTACCTCTGGCAAACCTGAAAAAGTAAATCAGGTAATGGATGGGGAAAAAATATGCATAATCCAGAAATCCGTTAGAGATCTTCCTGTTAGTGAGCACGTTATGGATTATGCGGTAAAGCTGGTAAGAGCAACCAGACCTGATTATGAAACTGCCCGAGATTTTATTAAGAAGTGGGTTAATTGGGGAGCTGGTCCGAGAGCTTCTCAATATCTTGTTCTGGCTGCAAAAACCAAAGCTGCCTTAAATGGTAGATTTTCCCCAGCAGTTGATGATATCAGGAATGTTGCTGAGATTGTTCTTCAACATCGAGTGCTCGTTTCATTTGCAGCAGAAGCCGAGGGAATGAAATCCAAAGATGTAATTAAGAAACTGATTGAAGAAATTAATTAAAAAAAAATTTGCCATCTAAACAAATAAATTTATTGTATATCTAAAATTTGATAATGTAAAAATTTTATGGAGAGTTTATGTCCAAGAGGGTAGTAGTTTTTACCACTCCTAGTTGTGGTTGGTGTCGGAAGTTAAAGTCTTATCTGAATGAGAATAAAGTTCGATTCAAAGAAATTGATGTATCCAGAGATATTAAGGCAGCCCAGGATATGATGAGAAAATCGGGTCAACATGGTGTACCTCAGATTTGGGTTGATAACTATCCAGTGGTCGGTTTTGACAAAGCCAAGATCAACAGATTACTTCAGATTAAATAGGAGAAAAAAATGAAAAGTTATGTAGACAAGTATGCAGAATTAAGCAAGGCACTGTATCAGCTTTGCTCAAAAAAAGAAATGATCAGGAGAAAGTGTTTAAATCTGGGTCGTATGGAATGTGACTTACTTAATTTCCTCAACAATGTGAGTAAACCAGTTTGTATGAATGACCTTTCTGTAGAACTTAAAGTATCTCACAGCCGTATAACCAGAATTATCGATACCTTGGTTAAAAAGAAACTGGTAAAAAGATTCCCCTCTAAGCGTGACCGCCGAAGCTGGTTGGCTGAGATTACTGAAAAAGGGAAAAAAGCTAATCAACAGACAATTCTGGATTTCATGAATATTCAGGAAGAACTTATCAATCGATTACCAAAAGATAAAGCGGGTGAGATTTATGAGTGTATTCTCCTTTACCTGAACGCCTATCACCAAGCGTTAGACGAGAAAGAAGCAAAAGTATGATAATAACAGAAACATCAGCAAAATGGCAAGGGAAGATGGCTTTTCAAGCCTCTCTGAACGGGCATAAATTTTTTCTGGACGCCGAGGAAAAACATGGTGGACAGAATAAAGGAGTCCGTCCCAAACCCCTTCTTCTTACTTCTCTAGCAGGATGTACAGGGATGGATGTTGTCTCTATCCTCAACAAAATGAGGATAAAAAACTATGAGTTCAATATTGAGGTTAAAGGCTATCTTACCGAAGAACATCCTAAATATTATCATAAAATTGACCTTTTTTTTAACTTTAAAGGCAGTGCTCTTCCAGAAGATAAGATTAAAAAAGCTATTGAACTTTCACAGACAAGATATTGTGGGGTAACCACCATGCTGCAAAAAGCTGCCCAAATACAATATTTCATTAATATCGAAGAAGAGGTATAGACATGAAAAGTGGTTTAGTTTTGATGAGCGTATTGATCTTAATGTTTTCAGTATCATGTTATGCTCAGAAACAAGAAGAAGTTAAAACTGATAGTGTTGTCTGGTTAAATACCATAGAAGAAGCCATTAATCAAGGTGATAATGTAAGAGGAATCTTAGTCAATTTCACTGGTTCAGATTGGTGTGGTTGGTGCACTAAATTACGGGAAGAGGTTTTTTCTCAGGATGAATTCATTCAATATGCCAAGGAAAATCTCAATCTGGTTATGCTTAACTATCCTAAATATATTCAACAAAGTCAAGAGACTATAAACTATAACCGGGCTAAATTGGGTGAATTTAATATCAGAGGATTTCCTACAATTCTCATTTTGGATGCTTCAGGTAAAGAGATCACTAAAACTGGATATGTCCCCGGAGGTGCACAGAATTACGTAAATCATCTTGAGAATATTCTTATTAGAAGTGGAAATTAAATTCCATTCAATATAATTAAAGAGTAAACTCGAACGAGTTTACTCTTTTTTTTTAAACATCATTTTGATAGATTATTTTTCCATTTTTATAAACCTGAAAAATGTTATTTGATCCGAAGTGATAAGGCAAAAAATGATAAGAAGGCATATTCATTATCAGAATATCAGCTTTTTTTCCAGTTTCAAGACTACCAACCTGGTCTCCCAATCCTAGAGAATAAGCCCCATTCACTGTCGAAGCACATATTGCTTCCGACACAGTCATTTTCATCATTAAGGTGGCTAAAGTTATTATAAATTGCATACTATCACAATTGCAACTACCAGGATTGAAATCGGTAGCTAAGGCTACGGGAAGATCATTATCTATCATGAATCTAGCTCTGGCATATTTTCTCATACCAAGACTAAAGATCGTTCCCGGTAATAATACTGGGATAACACCTTTGTGTTTCATTGCTAAAATTCCTTCCTCAGAGGCAGCCCCAAGATGTTCTGCTGATACAGCTCCTATTTCAGCTGCTAACTCAGCACCACCTATCGACTCAATTTCATCAGCATGCATCCTAATCTTAAACCCAAGTTCTTTAGCACGGGTTAGAATATCTCTGGATTGTTCAATGGAGTAAACGTGCTTTTCTGTAAATATATCACAGAACTCTGCCAGGTTTTCCTCTGCTACTTTCGGCAACATTTCTCCTTTTATAATCTTAATATATTCTTCCTTATTATCTTTATATTCTATTGGAAATTCATGAGCCCCGAGAAAAGTAGGGATTATATCGACTGGTAATTCGTTTGCTAATCTCCTGATTACCCTTAACATCTTCAATTCACTATCTGTTGTTAGCCCATAACCACTTTTGGCTTCGAGGGTAGTAGTTCCACAAGAAATCATTCTTTTAATTCTTGGTAAAGTTAGTTCAAATAATTCATCCTCTGTAATATTTCTTACTGAATCTATACTTGCTCTTATTCCTCCACCGCTTTGAGAAATATCCACATATGATTTTCCCAATATCCTCATTTCGAATTCTTTCTCTCGAGTATGAACAAAAACAGGGTGAGTGTGAGGATCGACAAAACCAGGCATAACTACTTTATCAGTGGCATCGACAATCGTTTCGGAATCGAACTGAGATATAATTTCATCATTTGAACCTGTCTTTATTATCCTTCCTCCATCAACTGCTAAAGAAGCATCATTAAGAATGCCTAGACATCTCATTCTTATCCCTGATCTCGCCCCTTTATCTCCTTGTAAAGTTAGCAGTTCTTTTGCATTGTATATGATCAAATCTATTTTTTTCATGAATAAACCCCTCTAGTAACTCATTTTCACTCCAAGAATCAAATCCTAAAAAAGATTGACAAGTCTTATTATTGATATTTATTTATAATATTAAGGAGAGTAATGAAAGAGAGTAATCATAGATTTCTATTGATATTTTTTTTGTTTCTCATTTTATTTAATTGTACAAAACAAAAACCAGATAACGCTTTTGAAGTTTTAATATTTGAAATCGACAGTTTAAAGATTGCAGAACCTTATATATCTGCGGAACTCGGCATCATGTTCAATCCTCCTCGAGACTGGCAACCAGTATCAAGAAATATCGTGGATGAATTGGGTAATTCAGCTATAGAAGTTACAGAGGATTCTTTGAATATCTCAGTCGAGCAAATCTTTTTAAATCTTTCCAATAGCAGTTTTATTTTCTTAAGCAGCTTCCCCGAAATCGATAGATTTGAATTAGCATATAATAATTTACGAGATTTAATGACTGGTAAAATATCTAGCCAAGAATTAAAAATTGGAAGTTTTGAACACAATAATCTAAAATTCTATCAATTCATCAATACCAGTGCTAATAAAGTTGCTCTTAAATTGATAGCAGAATCTAAATCTGGAAGTGTTTTTATGTTCGATTATATTATGCCTTACTCTGTATATAGAGACAACCTAAAAGCAATAGAATCATCTATTGGAACAATAAAAAACGCAAATTAATAGGGAGGTTAGTATGTTAAAAAAAATCGTCACCTTGTTTAGTGTATTGGGTCTACTGTTTGTTGTAAGCTGTTCGACTCATATTCACACGATTGGGAACGGACCGCAGGAGTTTGAAACACTAGAATCTCGTCAATGGTACATTCTCTGGGGATTGGTTCCGCTAAACGAAGTTAATTCAGCTGAAATGTCCGGAGGGGCAGTTGATTATGAGATCAAGACAGAGCAATCTGCTGTCGATGTTATTATCAGCATATTTACTTCAATAGTAACCGTTCAAGCACGTACTGTAACTGTAACCAAATAATTCTTATTAGTCAAAAAAGGGGGCATTCTCAAGAATGCCCCCTTTTTATTAAAAGCTAGTAAAATATGACGCCCCAATCATCATATCTGGAGCTCCGTCATCAAGACCAAGACCGAAATATCCTCTTAATCTACCCTTAGAAGAGATTAGATAATCAACTCCACAGCTCAGCATCGTGTAATCAACTTCTGTCTGTATCATAAACTCAGGTACAATACTGAATTTTTGATTTAAGTAATAAATTGAACCCGCTCCCAGAATTAGAGAAGTTTCGTATTCTGTATCTTCCTTACCTTCATCATCATTAGTTGTTGTTTCAAAAAAATCGAGTCCCAGTGTTCCTGTTAATTCAATTTTATCCGCTAGTTTATGTCTTAATGCGCCGAAGAAGCCAAAGTTCAGATTTCCCTGTCCGACATCTTCCGAACCGATTGGAGCAGTAATTTTCGCTCCGACAGCTATATTAGGTCCTGTCTCGACTATCATGTATTTACCAAGGATAAGCAAATCACTGATACCTGATTCACCATCTCCCTCTTCAGGTGTTATACTAATAAAATTTATCCTAGCGTCTGCTTCTATTTTATTATTGATAGGATATCCACCTTTAACACCGATCGTCATAGTAGACCAATCGAAGTCATAGATTTCAGTTTTTGAATATTCGAATGACCCTTCAGCATAGAAATTAGGAGCTATGATTGCATCTCTGAAAAAATTTTGAAATAGATGGACATTATTTTGTGCTGAGATAGTAGAGAGAGTAAACAAAAAAATTAGGATTAGGGATAAGGTTTTTTTCACAAGATCCTCCTGTTTATCTAAATTTTAAGAATTATTTTTATGTATTTTTTTAATGTCAATTAAATAGAAAAATATTTTTTCTATCAGTTTTTATATATAGACAATCAGGGCCTAAGGATGGCGGCGACCTACTCTTCCACACCGTCACCAGTGCAGTACCATCGGCGCGGGTGAGCTTAACTACTGTGTTCGGGATGGGAACAGGTGTTTCCTCACCGCAATAACCACCATCCTTAAGCCCTGACAGCCAAAAAGAGGGTGTGATAGAGAAATAAAATAAAGAAAGCCAATCGAGATATTAGTATCACTTGGCTGAACACATTACTGTGCTTACACCTGTGACCTATCAACGTTGTCGTCTACAACGTCTCTGATAGGGAAATCTGTCTTGGGGGTGGCTTCCCGCTTAGATGCTTTCAGCGGTTATCCATTCCGAACTTAGCTACTCGGCAATGCAACTGGCGTCACAACCGATACACCAGAGGTTCGTCCACACCGGTCCTCTCGTACTAAATGCAGCTCCCCTCAAATTTCCTGCGCCCACGAAGGATAGGGACCGAACTGTCTCACGACGTTCTGAACCCAGCTCGCGTAACTCTTTAATCGGCGAACAGCCGAACCCTTGGGACCGTCTTCAGCCCCAGGATGAGTTGAGCCGACATCGAGGTGCCAAACACCGCCGTCGATGTGAACTCTTGGGCGGTATCAGCCTGTTATCCCCGGAGTACCTTTTATCCTTTGAGCAACGGCCCTTCCATACAGAGCCGCCGGATCACTAAGACCTGCTTTCGCACCTGCTCGACCCGTCAGTCTCGCAGTCAAGCTCCCTTATACCTTTACGCTCTACGGCTGATTACCAACCAGCCTGAGGGAACCTTAGTAAGCCTCCGTTACTTTTTAGGAGGCGACCGCCCCAGTCAAACTGCCCTCCAGACAATGTCCGATGCCCGGATCACGGTACATCGTTAGTAACCCAATATAGTAAGGGTGGTATTTCAACAATGGCTCCACCGAATCTGGCGACCCAGTCTCTTAGCCTCCCACCTATCCTACACATACTACACCAAATCACAATGTCAAGATGCAGTAAAGGTTCACGGGGTCTTTCCGTCCATTCGCGGGTAGGCGGCATCTTCACCGCCACTTCAATTTCACCGAGTCCCTGGTTGAGACAGCGCCCAAGTCGTTACACCATTCGTGCAGGTCGGAACTTACCCGACAAGGAATTTCGCTACCTTAGGACCGTTATAGTTACGGCCGCCGTTTACCGGGGCTTCATTTCAATGCTTCGCCGAAACTAACATCTCCACTTAACCTTCCGGCACCGGGCAGGTGTCAGTCTATATACTTGGTCTTACGACTTCGCATAGACCTGTGTTTTTGATAAACAGTCGCTTGGGCCTCTTCACTGCGACCCCCTCTCGCTCCAGCCGTATGGCTCTCACGATAACGGGGTACCCCTTCTCCCTAAGTTACGGGGTAATTTTGCCTAGTTCCTTAACCAGAGTTCTCTCGAACACCTGAGGATACTCTCCTCGCCTACCTGTGTCGGTTTACGGTACTGTCTCTGATATCTTTAACGCTTAGAAGCTATTTCTCGGCAGTGTCTATAACCAGACTTGTGAGACTAGGTCTCTCGTCCCACGCCTCGGTATCGCGACACTCGGATTTGCCTGAATGCCTACCTACACGTGTTCAACGGGACGTCCAACACCCGTCTCCGGTGCACCACTGCGTCACTCCCTCACTGAATATCAAAGGTTCAGGATTATTAACCTGATTCCCATCAGCTACCCCGGTTATCCCGGACTCGCCTTAGGGGCAGACTAACCCTGAGCAGATTATCTTTACTCAGGAAACCTTAGGCTTGCGGTGTCCAGGTTTCTCACCTGAATTATCGCTACTCATGCCGGCATGGTCTCTTCCAGTCGCTCCAAAAAACCTCTCAGTTCCCCTTCTGCGCAACTGGAATGCTCTCCTACCAATGTCGATTATTAAATCAACACCCCGCAGCTTCGGTAATATGCTTCAGTCCCGATCATCTTCGGTGCATCACCACTTGACCAGTGAGCTATTACGCACTCTTTAAATGATGGCTGCTTCTAAGCCAACATCCTGGCTGTCTTGGCAATAACACATCCTTTCTCACTAAGCATATATTCTGGGACCTTAGCTGACGGTCTGGGTTGTTCCCCTCTCGCGTACGTAGCTTATCCCACGCACGCTGTCTCCAAAGAAAAAAATTATGGCATTCGGAGTTTGGTTGGGTTCAGTAAGCTGGTATGCCCCCTAGCCCATTCAGTGCTCTACCTCCATAACTCTATCTCCAGGCACTGCCTAAACAGTTTTCGGAGAGAACCAGATATCTCCTGGTTTGATTGGCCTTTCACCCCTACCCACACCTCATCCACCGATTTTTCAACATCGGTTGGTGCGGCCCTCCATCTCGTGTTACCGAGACTTCAGCCTGGACATGGGTAGATCACCAGGCTTCGGGTCTAATCCTATCAACTTTACGCCCTCTTAAAACTCGCTTTCGCTATGGCTACATGGCTGTACCACTTAACCTCGCTGATAAAATTAACTCACCGGCTCATTATGCAAAAGGCACGCCGTCATCCCGACATGTCGGGACTCCGACTGATCGTAAGCACACGGTTTCAGGTTCTATTTCACTCCCCTCCCGGGGTGCTTTTCACCTTTCCCTCACGGTACTATTTCGCTATCGGTCACTGTACATATTTAGCCTTACGTGATGGTCCACGCTGATTCAACCAGGATTCCTCGTGTCCCGGCCTACTCGGGATACAGATTAAAATATGAACCTCATTTCGACTACAGGACTCTCACCCCCTTCGGTGAAGCTTTCCAACTCTCTTCGTCTATAAAACTCATATCTAGATCATCTGTCCCTCTACCCCCCGCACCTAAATACACCTCAATAAAATATACTTAGGTGCGGGGTTTAGGCTCTTCCCATTTCGCTCGCCGCTACTCTGAGAATCGTTCTTACTTTCCTCTCCTACGCTTACTTAGATGTTTCAGTTCAGCGCGTTTGCCCCCTGATAACTATATATTCATCACCAGGATGTCTCCGCTTTAACAAAGACAGGTTGCCCCATTCGGATACCCCCGGGTCTAAGCTCGCTTACAGCTCTCCGAGAATTTTCGCAGTTTGCCGCGTCCTTCTTCGCTATACAGTGCCTAGGCATCCACCTTGTGCCCTTTTGCGCTTATCTTAATTTAATATCTCTCTATCACACGTCTAT